>Ga0207914_100406_pt1 | contig 18011 bp, 15 predicted proteins | sample DeeseametaMP2497_FD_184171 | JGI IMG/M metagenome (GOLD analysis project Ga0207914, IMG submission 184171) | Marine microbial communities from East of Antigua and Barbuda, Atlantic Ocean - MP2497 (SPAdes) | ecosystem: Environmental > Aquatic > Marine > Oceanic | place: East of Antigua and... | reverse complement strand
AAAAGACCGTGAGGGTATTCCGTAATACCGACAAGATCACGTACCTGGGCCTGAGCCACCAGATGAAGCCCACGGAGTACGCGACCTTTGCCAACACTCAACTGCCTGCGCTGCTGCCGCTGGCTCCGGAACACGAAATTCACCTGGTGCAGAGCACGGAGAACTATCTCCCGATCATCATTCCCCACCCGCCCAGCTCCTTCGCCGCCGGCGAGTTGACCGATGCCGAGTTGGCGAGCGTCGCCGGTGGAGGTTACCTGGTGGAAGCGGCCAACGTCGCCACCACCGCCAACGCGGCTGTCGAAGCTAACGCCGCCGCCGTGCAAAACGTTGCCGGAGCAACCGAAGCAGTGGTAGCGGCTGAGGCCGTTGCCGTCATCGCTGTGGTCTTGATTTGATCCAACCGATTTACCGAGAGCGATCCTCGGCCACGCCAGAGTACGTGGCCGAGATCGCTCACACCAAGCGCTTGCTTGAGTGCTGGGAAGCCGACTCCGAATTTCGTACCGCACTGCACCACGACCCGCAAGCTGCCGCTCAGGCCCGCGGATTGCAGTGCGATGCGGCGGCACTTCGCCCCCTTTGGGACAACGCGATAGAGCCCAATCTTCCCGTCGGTAGAGCGGTCCAGCGCTATCGCGCGTTCGTCCTCGAAAAGCTACGGCATCGAGACGAACTGCGTCAAAATTCACGTCCCCATTCCTCTCTTTTTCACGCTTGGCGGCGACGCCAGATGGCTCGCACCTTGAGTCAGCTCGGCTATGCCAAAGCCCACGGCATCGTGCATCCCCTGGCCGCCTTCGAGCTGTCCAAAGGCTGTTCGGTGGGATGCTGGTTCTGCGGGGTCTCAGCGCCCAAACTGGGAGACATCTTCACTTACACCGATGCCAACCGAGGCCTATGGCGTGATGTATGTCGGGTCTGGCGTGAAGAGATCGGACCGGCAGCCACTCAGTCCTTTCTCTACTGGGCCAGCGACCCGCTCGACAACCCCGACTACGAAAAATTTGCTTGTGACTACCACGAGCTGTGCGGCAGCTTTCCCCAAACCACGACCGCCATCCCACTACGCGACGTGGCCCGCACCAAACGCTTGTTGAAGCTTTCCGCCGAGCGAGGATGCCTGCTGGACCGATTCTCCGTTTTGACCCCCAAGATTCTGCGGCGGGTGCATGAAGAGTTCACGGCCGAGGAGCTTGCCTTCGTTGAGTTGGTGATGCAAATTCGCAAGGAAACGGCGTCCAAAGCGGTTGCCGGACGAGCGTTGGAACGAGCTCTCAAAACGATGGACGAAAGTGAGATTGAGACATCCACGATCGCCTGCATCAGCGGGTTTTTGATCAATATGGTGGAGGGCACCATCAAGCTGATCAGTCCCCGGCCCGCCAGTTCCGAATACCCTCTCGGCTATCGGGTCTACGGAGAGGGAACCTTCACAAACGGTGACGAGTTTCGCGAGCAGCTGAAACGGCTGACTTCGGCGCAGGTGATGCCGAGCACCGTGGGCGTGGATTTTCCGGTGGCGTTACGCTCCGATCTTCGATGGAAGGTCGACGATCGAGGCCTCGTTCTGGAGAGCTCTTACGTCCGCCTTACCTTCGACGGGCTCCCCAATGCGAAATTGGAAACGATGGGAGCGCTTCTAGCCGAAGGGCACCACACAGCGTCCTCGTTAGCCCTTAAGCTCGACTCCGATCTCGCCACGACGTTTCTGATTTTAAACCGAATGCTTGGCGCCGGTGCCTTGGAAGAGCATCCGGAACGAGTTCCGGTCACCGTCTAAGGCGTGTCACGCGACATGGTGGTCCTGGTGCAAATGCCGTTCGCGGCAGTCGAAAGGCCGTCGATCGGCTTGGGCCTGCTGTCAGCCACACTCACCGCGGCAGAGATTCCCAACCGGGTGGTCTACCCCAATTTTCAGTTTGCCGAGCGAATCGGTCTGCCCCGCTACCGCCTGATCGAGATGACTCGAAACGACGACCTGCTGGGCGAGTGGATCTTCGCGCCGGCGGCGTTTCGAGACCAAACCCCCAGCGGCGAGACCCTTTTAGACAGTGTCGACCTGACCGCCGCCGTGCCGCGGTTGGGCAGCCGTGAAGAGTTGCTCGAAACCTTTACCGAGATGCGCTCCCAGGCAACCCGGTGGGTGGACGAGGTGGCTCAAGAATTGCTTTCTCACAATCCCCGTGTCATCGGCGCCTCATCCATGTTTCAGCAGCACTGCGCTTCGCTTGCGGTGCTCCGTCGGGTTAAAGAGTTAGCGCCCGAAGTGGTCACGATGATGGGTGGCGCCAACTGCGACGGCGTTATGGGGTCGGCCACGTTCGCGGCTTTTCCCTGGCTCGACTACGTGGTCTGCGGCGAGGCTGACGACATTATCGTCAAGGTCGTGAGCAAGGCCCTGGGCAGAGGGGCTGACCTTCTCCCCGCCGACGTGCTGTCCCGGCAACACCAAAGCGCCCCCGGAGAGCGCTCGCTAATACGAGATTTAGACAGTCTCCCGACACCTGATTTCACAAGCTATTTCAACACGCTCGGTGCTAGCCGACTGAGCCCAATGGTCAACCCGGGGCTTCTCATCGAGACCTCGCGTGGATGCTGGTGGGGGGAAAAGAATCATTGCACTTTTTGTGGCCTGAACGCCTCGGGGATGGCCTTTCGAGCCAAGTCGGCCGCGCGAATTCTAGAAGAGCTCGACGAGCTTTCGGAGGCCTTCCAACTAACTCGTTTCGAGTTGACCGACAACATTCTGGCCATGCAGCGATTCCGAGACCTGCTGCCCCAGTTGGCCGGTCAGCCCTACACTATGTTTGCCGAAGTCAAAGCCAATCTCCGCCGCGACCATATGCAGGCACTGGCCGCGGCCGGGGTGCTGTGGATACAGCCCGGGCTGGAAAGCATGGATGATCGGGTGCTGCAGCTGATGAACAAGGGCACCACGACGGCCATCAATTTGCAGCTTTTGAAATGGGCGCGGGAGTTCGGAATCTTTGTCTCCTGGAATTTTTTGACCGGCTTTCCCGGCGAGGAGGACGCTTGGTACGAGGAACTCGCAGCCTGGCTACCCTCGGTCTTTCACTTGCAACCTCCCCAAGGGGTCTTCCGGGCTCGATTTGACCGCTACAGTCCTTACCAAACCGCGCCGGACCGCTACGGCTTAAAAGTCGTTCCTCACCCCGCCTACCGTTCCGTGTATCCGGTTTCTGAAGAGGTCTTGAAGGACTTAGCTTACTTCCACCTCGAGGAGGGGAAAGAGTGGGGCCCCGCCCTTTGGGACGCCAACAAAATGGGTCCCGGACACGCGGCCACTCAGCAGGCCGCTCAGCGTTGGTGGCCGGCGTTCTACGGCAGGCTGCCCGTTATTCTAAGCATGAACGACGACGGGGAGACGCTGCGGATTCTCGATACCAGGCCCGGAGCCCAGGCGCGCCGGGTCCAGTTGACCGGATCCCGGCGTGCGCTTTACCTCTTCTGCGACTCCGCCCGTAGCGCGAAATCCTGCGCCAAGGAAGCCGGTCTGAGCGCGGAAGAAGCGACGGCACAGCTCGAGGAGCTCTGCGCCTCCAAGCTCATGCTGCACCTTGCCGACGGGCGATTTCTAGCCCTGGCCGTCGCCGGCGAAATGCCGAGCCTCCTGAAGATCCGAGAATTCCCGGGTGGCGCCTGCCAGGTCCCGGCGGCTATCAGCTAAAAGAGCCCGACACCGTCTGAAAGGAGCCTCCGAGTGCCCATCTTCATACTCTCTTGCGAGCGGTCCGGCTCAACCCTGCTGCGGTTTCTCTTAGACACCCACCCCGATGTGGTTGCCCCCGGAGAGTTGGGTCTCGGCGACTTGTGCCAACGCCTGGTTCTGGTGAAATCTCGAACCGTAGGGCAGCAAAAGTCGAGACCGGTATCGGTGGTACCCGATTGGGTGCACAACCGCAACGACTCGTTGAGCCCCGAAGTCCGAGAAATCTTGGTCTCCACCCGACAGACCGTGGAGGGTATCCTGGACCCTTACATGAGGGCCGCGGGCAAGAAGCGGTGGTGCGAGAAAGCTCCTTCCAACCTCCCCTTCGCGAATCTACTCCGACTGACGTTTCCGGACGCGCAGTTTCTTTGTCTCTACCGTCACGGATTGGATGTGGCTCACTCTTGCTTAGAACTCAGCAAGCATGGATTTATGAAAGAGCTTGTCCCGTACGTCCTGACGAGTCCCGGTGACACGGTCACCGCCGTCCTCCGGAGTTGGCTGGACAAAACCGCCAAGCTCCTGGATTTCGAGTCGAGTTTTCCTCAGATTTGTCATCGAGTGCGCTATGAAGATCTGGTCGAGAATCCGGAAGAGAGTCTCCTAAAAATCCTGGAATTTCTGGACCTTCCGAAGCGCGACGTTCACGAACGCGTGTTTCGGTCGACTCATCATGCCGGTGGAGGCGATCCGAAGATCTGGCAGACGGATCACATCCATACCGAACGTGTCGGTTGCGGTGCCAATCTACCCATCTCTCGTCTCCCTCAAGCTCTGCTGGATAAAATCGACGACCTTCTCCGCACCCTGAACTACCGGGAAATCGGACATGCCCTCTCCTAGTATAGATGTGGCTCTTATCCACGTCCCGTACGCCCCGTTGGAACGGCCGGCCATCGGTCTGGGATTGCTCCAGGCCGGACTCGAACTTAAGGGTATCAAGAGCAGGTGTATTTACGCTAATCTCGATTTCGCTTCCCGAGTGGGGATGCCGCTCTACCAGCTCTCGGACACTTTTGCCTCGGAGGCGCTGATCGGGGAATGGACGTTCTCCAAGCTTGCCTTTCCAGAGTTTAAAGCTGATGAAGAAGCGTTCTTTGAGCTTCATCGGCTGGAGCCGAATTATATCAAAGCGCTCCAGGTTATGCGCCGGGCGGCCGACGAGTTTCTCCACGACGCAGCCGATCAAATTCTCAAGACCGGTGCCCGCATCATCGGTGCAGGCTCGACTTTCCAACAGCACTGCGCCAGTCTGGCGATTCTCCGACGCCTTAAGGAACTCCGACCGGAGATTTACTGCGTGATGGGCGGAGCCAACTGCGAAGGTCCGATGGGTGCTGTCACCGCATCCTTCCCCTGGATCGACTTCGTGGTGTCCGGTGAGGCTGACCTCGTCTTCCCGGACTTGTGCGAGAAACTCCTGGCCGGAGAGGAGATCCAAGAACTGCCGGAGTCTATCTTCTGGTCGGGTAGAACCAGTACGAATTCGGTTCCTCGAGAAAAGATCAGAGACTTGGATTGCCTACCCTCTCCATCCTACGACGATTATTTCAACGATTTACGACTCCACGGTTTAGTCGATCGGATCGACCCCGGATTGCCTATCGAGACTTCACGGGGCTGCTGGTGGGGACAGGTGCAACACTGCACGTTTTGCGGGCTCAACGGGAGCGGCATGAACTTTCGCTCCAAGTCTCCCGGTCGTGTCCTGAGCGACTTTAAAAAACTTGCCGAACTTTACGATTGTAGGCGCTTTTTGATCGTCGACAACATCCTGGACCACTCCTATTTCAAAACGGTCTTGCCCAGGCTCGCCGAGGAAGACTTGAGTCTTGAGATCTTTGTGGAGACCAAAGCGAACCTTCGACGAGAGCACCTCGAGATATTAGCCCAAGCCGGGGTGAAGTGGGTGCTGCCGGGTGTCGAGAGCCTCCACGACGAACTGCTGAAGCTTATGAGCAAGGGGAGCACCGCTCTGGGGAATCTCCAACTCCTCAAATGGGCTCGTGAATTCGGAGTCAGGATTGAATGGAATATCTTGTGTCACTTTCCCGGTGAATCGGATTCGTGGTATCACGAGATGGCAGAATGGCTCCCGTTGGTCTTCCACCTTCAACCGCCTCACGGGGGGGTCGCGATTCGCTACGATCGATTCAGCCCCTACCAGACAAGACCCGATGATTTTGGGATCAAGCTGCGTCCGGCCAAAAGCTACGAACATATCTACCCGCTCGAGAGAGAGGACCTGGAGCGACTCGCCTACTACTTTGAGGACGACCTAGGATCTGGTCGAGAGCAGCAACCCACAGGCTCTGGCATCGCGCGAATCAGGCAGGTCATTGTTCAGTGGCTCCGATGTTTCAACGGTGTGCTCCCTCCCATTTTGGCCATGACAGACCACGGCGATCATCTGGCCATCATCGATACTAGACCGTGCGCCATTGAGCGTCGAGTCAAACTGGAGGGCTTGGACCGCGACCTCTATTTGGCTTGCGACCGGGCCCAAACAGCCGAAGCCCTGACCAAAGAGATGGGACAGGATTGTTCGGCTGCTCTAGAGAGCTTGTGTGATCGCGGGTTAGTTCTGAAGCTCGGTCGAAAGTATCTGGCCCTGGCCGTAGCGGGAAGTGTGCCCACCCTGCCCGGTCGCCACGACTTCCCCGGCGGCCACGTCAAAGCCCTTACGACGAGCTCATCCGGATAGTCCGAATCGAAAACGGTGTGTAAGGCTGGCTGACTCGAGTCCCCCGCACCGCCAACTGACCCCTGACCTGCTCCAGCAGATCCGTCTCTTGCACTTTCTCTACTTCGGCTCCCAATTTCAACTGCGCCGATCCTCGAGTCCGCTGGGATTCATAGTAGCGTACCACCCATCCCTCGCCGTCTTCGGCCGGCTTCACCGTTTCCACCACACACTCTTCGGGCTCGATGCCGACCAGGGAAAGAGCCTCGGTGGCCTTTCCTTCACCGCGATGATGGATCTGAGGGTAGTTGAGAAAGTACGCCTCTCGCACCGTCGGGACACCGAGGGCATCGGCATGAGGGTAGAGAGAATAGGTGAACCGATGCTCGCCCTGGTCGGCCTGCTCATCCGGCATGGTGGGGCTCCGAAGCAACGTGATCCTCAACTGCCCGTCGGTCACGTCATGCCCGTATTTGCAGTCGTTGAGAAGACTCACCCCGTAGTCGCCCTCACTCAAGTCCACCCACTTCTGGGCCGGACACTCGAACTTGGCCCAGTCCCAACTGGTGTTCCGATGGGTGGGACGGGAGACATGGCCCCATTGAATCTCGTATCGCGCCTCGGGAGAGAGCACATCGACCGGAAAGGCCGCCTTCAACATAGTGTGCCGTTCGTGCCAGTCGACCCGTGTCTCAAAATCGATTCGGGGGCTGTTGCAGTTGAGACGCACGATCTGTTCGATGGTGCTCCGCCCTTCCGTGTAGGTCACCCGCAGCGAAGCGACGAGCGGACCTTCCTCCAGCACCTCGGCGGGCCCGTCGGCCACGGCCTCCCACTGCCGGTCCTGGTAATAGATATCAACATCCCAGGCGTCCCACTGCATAGGTCGGTCTTCGAACAGCTGGAGCTGGTTGGCCCACGACCTTTCGGGCAAAACTTCGCGCTGATTGTTCTTGTCCCAAATTCTTCGCAGGCGTGCTTTATCATCGAACTCCAGCCGTAAGAATCTGTTTTCCAGATGGGTGGGAGAGACCGTGACCGAGCTGGGTGGCTCCACCGGTTCGCCCTCTTCGCTGTGCAGGGGTAGCACCCCGTAGCTCGGCACGGAGGCTGAAGGCAGAAGATAATCTCCCTGCTGAAAGACGGGCCTGCCCTGGAAATCGACGAAGAGCTTACCCTGCGACCACTCCGTCAGACCCTCCACTTTCACCGGCTCGTGGCGGTCGAACGAGGTCGGGTTAAAAATCAAAAGTTCCCCGGGAAGACTGCTGCGCAGAGCCTCCAGAGCTTCTTGCTGCAGGTCGGCGGCCGTCTGCAGGACCCGGTCGTGGTCGCGCTCGGCCTCCACGTTCACCTGCCGAATGCTACTGCCGGGTAGAATGTCGTGGAACTGATTCAAACAGACCAGTTGCCAGCACTCGCGAACCTTCTTGGCGGGATGTTGATAGGCATCGTTTCTTAGCTCGGCCCAGGTGGAGAGGAACTCAAGATTCTGGAGAGCGATCTCGCATTTACGGTTGCCGCGCTTGAGAGCGGCCTGGGTGGTGTAAGTGCCGCGATGGTACTCGAGATAAAGCTCCCCGTTCCAAACCGGCAGCTTGCTCCCGGACCGCTCTTCCATCTCCTTGAAAAACCGGCCCACCTTGGTCAGTCTGGCCCGAGGAGCCGAGGGTGCGTTTCGGAGATACTCCAGGTTCTCCAGCATCTCTCGAGTCGGCCCCCCTCCTCCATCGCCGTATCCGTAGGCCATCAGCAAGCGGTCCTGGCTCTCCTGTTGCTGAAAGTTTTGCCAGGTGCCCACGTACTGTTCGGGGGTGACGACGCAGTTGTACGTGCCGGCGTGAGTCCCGGTGGGGTCCGGGCTGGTGGAGAAATGAGTCAGCACCCGAGTTCCGTCGATCCCCTGCCACCAGAAACTCTCCACCGGCATTCTGTTGTATTGGTTCCAACCGATCTTAATGGTGAAGAAATACTCCAACCCCGCTTCTTTGATCAACTGGGGAAGACTCCAGGTGTAGCCGAAGACGTCGGGCAACCACAACACCGGAGACTCGGCCTCTCCGAAATGTTCGCGAAAGAAGCTTCGACCCAGCACCAACTGGCGGGCCAGCGCTTCCGAACCCGTGAGGTTGGCGTCGGCCTCCACCCACAGACCGCCGAGCACCTCCCAGCGCCCCTCTTTCACTCGCTCCTTGATACGTTCGAAAAGCTGCGGATAGTCTTGGCGGATATAGTCGTAGAGCTGGGGCTGGCTCTGACTGAAGTGATAATCTTCGAAGTCGTTCATCAGGTGGTCCACCGTGTGAAAAGTTCGACTCGACTTTTGCCGCGTTTGTCCCACCGGCCAGAGCCATCCCACATCGATGTGAGCGTGGCCTGCGCACACCAGGTCTACGTCCAGCGGCGGCCCCGCCTCTACCAGGCCGTTCTCCAAAATACGAAGGGCCTCGGGAACCGAATCGTAGAAACGCTCGTCCAGGGGCTCCCTCGTGTCGAGCACGCAAAACGCTTGATGAAGTACATTCAGAAGTCGAGTGCGAGCCGGGTCGTGCTCTTCCAACACTCGGGTCAGCCCCAGCGCGACTCTGGCCGCCGCCAGCAACTGTCGAGTCTTGCCGCAGATATTCACCACATAACAAGTTCTCATCTGCATCCGGTGGGTTTCATCGGTGTGTTGCCAGCTGGAGCCGAGCCCCGTCCATCCGTGAAGGTCGAGGCGATGCTCGGTCCCGTCGGCCAACTCGGCCGGAATCTCCACCAACTGGTGATGACGGTCGCAACCCGCATGGGACTGCCCGTCCAAATACATCAGACACTCCGGATGGCTGAAGTCACCGGCACCCTTCCCTCCGGGTGGGTACCCGCCGAGAGGGAGATAGAGGGCAGGTCTGGTCCACTCCTCGGGCACGGTGAAGCGCGTTTTTAAGAGGAAGTCGGTGCGAGGCGCTCCCCAGAAACTATCCGGCTTGATCACCTGCCAATCACTGCTGTCGGCGCCGAACGGCGGTATCTCTTGAGGACTGGAGAGTTCCTTATAGCGGAAGGGCGCCAACGGCTTCTTGTCTCGAAATATCAGCGGCTCGACCAAACGCAGCCGCGCCTCTATTTTCTTTTGAGTCCAGTGGATTTGGTGAAACACTTGCAAGCGTTCGTCCGAATCTTTTTAGAGCCTTCAACGATCGAGGTGTTCACTTTTCCGAAACATAGGGCCCCCACTTTTCCGCGACGTCCCACCCCCCTACCACACCGCCCAGATAGGGTGCTGCTATGGGCAAAACTATCAGTCGGTCTTCATCTCCTCGCCTGGCGGTCATTCAGGTCGACGGGGTCTCCCGCAAGCATCTCGATCAAGCGCTCGACCGCGGTCTCGTGCCTCATCTCAAAGAGCGAGTCGACAGCGGCAAACTCCATCTGGACACGTACAACACCGGCCTGCCCAGTCAGACAACGGTCGCGATCGGAGGTCTTCTCTACGGGAAGATGTTGCCCGGCAATCAGTGGTTCGACAAAAAGACCCAATCGGTGGTCGACACCTTCCATGCGGGCAATGCGGCCGAAGTGGCCCAATCACTGGCTGTTCAAGGCGGAGGCATCGCTCAGGGGGGAAGCGTCTATGTGTCCCCTCTGGATGGCGGTGCTCAAGCGGATGAATCGTTTTTCGTCCTTTCCGATATGGGTCGAGTGAGCAAGGAAAAGGGAAAGTGGGGCCTGGTCAAGTCGGTGGTATCCGAGTTCGCGGAACTGGCCACCCACCTGGTCACTCATCCTGTACGGGCCGTCCAGTCGGCTGCCCATTTCGCCTCCGAAGTGGCCCACGATCTTCGTCATCGGCACCAGACTCATCGCAGCCTGAAAACGACTCTGGTGGATGCCATGAAAGAGTCGTTCATCTCCGATGCGGCCAGTCACAGGATCGCCGACCAGATTCGCCGGGGAGACGCACCCTACGTGTACCTGGATCTTGCCAACTTCGATGCCCGTAGTCACTCCTTCGGAGCGGGAGAGAAAGCTTTCGAGACCCTCCCCTACGTCGATAAGAATCTGGATGTCATCCTCGACGCTGTGGAAGAATCCGACACCGGATACCAGGTCGCCATTCTGGCCGACCACGGAAGCGCCACAGGCTATCCCTTTCACAAACTTTACGGGAAAACGCTTCAAGATTTGAGTGCCGAACTGGCGCCAAATAACGAGGTGGTCGCCTTGGACTTCGGGTCCGGTGCCCACGTCTACCTCAAGGACCAACCGGGACAACTCGATCGCAGTGAACTGCCCGACCGTTTGAGAGACGGTTTGAGAAATCAGCCCGGCATCGCTTTTACCGTCACTCGGCAAGAGGGAAAAACGCTCATCGAGAGTCGACATGGAAGTGTCTCCGTGAGCGACGATGGCACTGAAATCGAAGGAAAGAACCCTCTAGACGACTTTGAAGAGGATACCCAATTGACGGCTCGGCAGCTTCACGACATGATGTTTCGGGAGGGCGCGGGAGATATTCTGGTTTTCGGAGAGCTTCACGGGGACGGTCTGGTGAACTTCAGTACCCACCACAAGGGCCTTCACGGCGGGATCGGGCTAGAACAGACAAGGCCGTTTGTGGCTTGGAGCGACGGTCTACATTTGGAGCCGGGGAAGACCGAAGACGCGGCCGACCTTCACACCCAGTTTGAGGCTTACCTCGAGCGTTAGGGCTATTTCCTATCCCAGACGTCGACTTGCACGACGTTTCCGCCTTTGGTGCGAATGCCAAGCCCCAGTCCAAGATAGGCATGGTAGTACTCTTCGGGATATCCCTTGGCGGTTTGCAGCTTTCTGCTCTTTTTCGTCGCACCAATTTGAGGTTCCACCGCGCTCCAAGGTGCGCCGATCGATGCGCCCTTATACGGTACCCAACTGACGGTCCCGTTCTTGGTGTTGAAACTGTTGCTGTGGAGCGAGATCATCGCCACTTTACTGACTTCGTATTGCACGATGAAATCTTCGCCGTACTTGATAAAGAGCGGGTTATTCTCCGAACCGACGACGTCGGTCGGATTCATAATGGTTTTCACCTGGCCGCTGGTCATCCCCAGGGAGATCGCACCCACGCCTTCTCCCGGGGTCACCGTCCAGCCCTGAGCGAGCGTCGGAGCGGACACCAAGATTAGAATCGAAACAAGAAGACCAATATAACTTTTCACCCTGCACCTCGTGACATTGCTTTAGGAGACTAACCTACCCGAGGCGGCGAGGTTTCTCCTTGTGAATCGAACTCCTGCGCGATTCAGGCATCCTTCAGTAGAGCCAGGATGGCCTCGGCAACCTGGTCACTCTGTTCAGAGGTGACGGTCATCCAAACCTCGCTGTCGGCAAGAAGCGGCTCGCCGCCTCTCACCACCTCGATTTTTCGAACGCTCTCACTCTTGAAGCCTTCCACCAGTACCAGATCGACTTCCGGGCCCGAGAGTCCGAGCACATCTTTCAGAGACAGATCCTTCGCCGTGAAGACCGTGCAAAACCCCGGACCGGTGAGAACGGTGCGGCGCGCTCCGGCCCTTTTATGTAAACTGCTGTCAGTTCCCGGGCTGTCCTGGAAGACGGGGTGGTGGGTATGCTTGACCGTGTCGATAGTGAGACCCGCGAACGTCAACTTCCGCAGCAAAGACTCCACAAGATACGTTTTGCCAACTCCCGAGCGCCCTACTATAGCCACCACTTCCGGTCTCATCCGAAGGCTTGTTTGGCTTTCTCCTTCTCGACCCTCCTGCTAGATCCAGCCCGCCATCACTTTAAGAAAGCTTTGCTCATCTTCCGTTTCCGGGTTGAGGTCGAGGTTTTGCGAAGACTGTTTTTGAGATTTAGCGTTGTTCATAGCCTCATCTTAGGCGTCTGGAATAACCCCACGGTAAATTCCGAGAACCTGCATGTAAACGGTTTGTAAACCTGTTCTAGACCCATTTCCCGTACTTCTCACTAACGGTGCTCTGGGGACCAAGATTTGGGAGAAGTGCGGGAAATGGGTCTAGAGCTTCACAGAGCCGATTACCGAACGCCGCCACAAGAACGAGAGTTCGGCCGGCCTCGTTTTCTTAGGGATCTCAAAATAGATCCTCTCCAGCACCACCGATCCTCGGGGCTCTAAAGTGGCCCCTTCGGGAAATCGAAACCGGTTGACGGCGTGCGAGCCGCCGTTGCTGTCCTTCAGAAGAAAGCGGTTGTTCGTGTAGGCTAAAGAGTTCTCGCTCTCGTTGGTTAGCTTCACTTTAAGCTCAACCAGGTCGTCCGTCTGACTGGCGGTCGACGAGATTTTCATATCCAGGACCTGGAGAGTCACCTTACCCGGGGTCTGTCCTTGCTGTCGACGCTGAGCCTGAGCAGGGGCCAGCAATAGCAATACTGTAAGCAAGAGGAGTAGCTGTTTCACCCGCCGTTCTTCGACGAGAAAAGACCACTTCCCGGCAGGCCTGTGTAAATGAATTTGCCGCTCGGAGGAAGAAGGCGAAGGCGTGAGCCAGGACATCGATGATTACCTGCAGGGGGAGCGCTCGGGTGGTGCCTTGGAAGAGGAAGGCTCTTTCAGCATCAACCTTCGGGAGGCCGCCCGAAAGATGGCCCTCTTCGGCCAGCAAGAACAGGGAGCTTGGACCCTGAAATTCGGGCAAGTGTTCCAGCGACTGAGCTGCCGTCGACTGGAACTGACTCGAACCTCGGATACCTGGAGGTTCGACGGTATCGGCGCTCAGCGCGATCTCGATCTCGTGGCCTTGAAGCATAGTCTTCCCAAACTCGGGCTCGGCGGTGGGCAGGAACCGGAAGACCTTCTAGCAGTGGGTCTCAGCGCCATGACGGTGGCCGGACCAAACGAGCAAGCCCTGGAGTCGGCCTGCTGGGTCCAGAATTCCGAAATCGAACTCCTGTATGGAAACCTGGACAAACTGCAGTCCCGTCCGAAGGGCCCGACCCTCATTTTATGGTTTCCCAAGGACGCCTCCCCGCCTCTGCCACGCAGCCTGTGGGAAAACAGTTTCTCCTATTGCACCATGGAGATCTTCTACAAGACCGGCTCCACCAGTGGGGTCCAACTGAACAACATTTACAGCACCCAATTCATGATTCCGCCGGGTCAGATGTTCTGGTTGGAGTATCTGGGAGTGGGACAGACACAACAAGACCTTACCCTCACGCCTACCGGTGAGACCTCGTGCGAACTGGGCGAAACAATCGGCAAGAACAAGTTGGCCCGAAGCTCTCATCTGCGCTGGAAGGGGACCGCGGAGGGTCGGGGTCGATCGATTGTCATTTTAGCCAAGAAAGACCTGGAAGGGCGCACCGAGATTCATCCGGTCGTGGCAGGCTGCGTTCTGGCACCGATCCGGGCTACCGGCCTGCCCGAGGGGTTCAAGATTGTGGTGACCGCCGATGAGTGTCCCACAGACCTGGGTCACAATCAGTTGCGAAGAAGCTCTGAGTTGAAGGAGCTGATTGAAAGCTGCAAGCCTCCCTTGCGCCACGCCATCGAGTTGATGCTCACCACGACCCTGGAGAAAAGGCCTACTGTCGTTAAGAAACCTCGGACTCCTTTGGTGGCCGACGCTGCTCCCGGCTGCATGGCGTTTTTCTGGCTGTTCACCATACCTTTTCTCTTTGCCGAACCATTCATCGGAACGTTCGTGTCCCTCTTTTTCGGAGGGCCTCCCGGCATCTATTTCTGGTACAGCCGCCGCCAGCGAGGGAAAGAGTTTGACGAACTCATCCAGGACGCTCACGGACTGCTGAATTCCCGAAAAGCGGAGCTGAACGCGCAAGGCCCGACCGAGGAGCAAGGTATCCCGTAGGCCATCGAGAACGCCAAGCCCATATCATTCGCATTGGAGCCTGACACCCTTGAGTTCGAATATCTGGTCCTTTTCGGCCGTGGGACAAGACCGTCCCGGTATCGTGGCCGCTCTATCCAAAGTCTTGTACGAGCACGACTGCAACCTCTCCGATTCCAGTATGACGATTCTGGCAGGGCAGTTTGCCGTGGTTCTGATCCTGGAGACCGGCTCGAAGACCGAGCCCGAAGCGCTCAGCGCCGCCATCGATAAGCTCGGCGAAGATTGGCATCTCCAGGTCAAGGCAGGACCGGTGGAGGATTTTGAAGAGGCGTTCTCCGGGTCTGGAGCCAGCCTGCTGGTTTCTGTTTACGGGGCCGACCAGGCTGGAATCACCTGGAAAGTCGCGGAAAACATCGCCAAGTACGGATACAACGTCACCGATCTTTCCACTCGAAAAATCGAAGGTTCGGCCCCTGTCTACATCTTGCTGCTGGAAATCGAGGCCGGACCCGAGGCGAAAAGTCGCACCGAACTCGACGGTGCTCTTCAAAAGCTGGGCAAGGAGTTGGGATGCTCGGTCACTCTTAAAGAGGTGGAGAGTTCGGAGCTGTAGATGGCTGTTAGAGAGATCGTCCTCTTTCCCGACCCCATCCTGAAAACGGTGTGCGACCCCTGCGACCCCGCGGCGCCGGAGACCAAAGAGTTGGTGCAGGACCTGATCGACACCGTGGCAGCCAGCCCCGGAGTAGGCCTCGCCGCGCCCCAGATTGGAGTCGCCCTGCGGGCCTTCGTGGTGGATGTGAGACCGAAGCCGGGCGCCGGCCTTCTGGTCCTGCTCAACCCTGAAATCGTGTCCTCGTCGGGGCCTAAGACAGGGCGCGAAGGTTGTCTTTCTATTCCCGATTTCACAGCGAAGGTACGCCGCCCCCAAGAGGTGGTGATACGAGGCCTGAATCCGGAGGGCCAATCTGTGGTTATACACAGTAGCGGCTTCGAGGCGGTCTGCATTCAGCACGAGATGGACCACCTGGACGGCATCCTGTTTCTCGATCGCGTAGCTAGCCTCAAACGCGACGTCTTTCGACGAAAGGGTTTCGAGCCCAGGTTTGAAGCCAAAGAGTATCCAAAGATTGTTGGTAAGGAAGAAGACCCCACATGAAAAGAGTTCTGACCATACTCGGTGCGATCACCCTCCTGGAGTTGTGGGCGCTCTATATTTTCCGGACTCACCCGCTAGTCCGACCGGAGTGGTTCGGCACGCTTCTGCTGGTGATCCAACTGCTCATGGGCCTCGGCGGCATCCGAGCCGCCAAATGGCTGCTCCGTCGCTCCCCGGTGGGTCGATTGGATGGGCCACAGCGCGACTGGACCAAGCTGTGGCTCTGGTGCGGACCGGTGGGCGGGATCCTCATGGTGGCAGCCTGCGTCCTCGGCAAACTGGTGGCCGGCTTCTTCAACAGCCTGCTCATAGGTTGGATGGCTACGGCACATATCGCCGGAGGAGCGGTGGTCTGGGCCATCGCGCTCCCCTGGGCCCTCAGCGACCTGTTCAGCGATTCCACCACCGGATTTCGCGAACGTCTCCTGATGCAGCTCGGCATCGCCTCTCATATACTTGGTTTCGCCGTCTACCTCGGCTTCTTCCCCGGCTCCGATCTGAAGCCGATCTCCCTTCTCGCCGCCGTCTACTTTTTCGGCTCAATCCTCTACTACCTGATGGCGATCTCCATCAGCTGGGCTGTCATTTTCCGATTCTGGCAACCTCGGGTTCTGACCCAGGAAGAGAAAGAGGCGAATCTGGAGCTCTCCTCGGTTAGGGATTACGTGGAGGAAGAAGAGGAGCACCTGTTGGAGCAAGAGCTCGAGTAACGGTCCTCACCGCTTCGAAAATCTTTTGTCTCTCTTTACCTTACGCCTGAAGTCGGAGCGCTCGCGTCGGGCCTGACGCCGCTCTCGGCGCTCCTCATTGCCCGCCATCTCTTCGGTTAGCCCTCGCCAGTTTTCCAGGCGTCGAAGAGATAGCTCTCCCCCGTCGATGGCTTCAGCCACGGCACATCCTGGTTCGGATTGGTGGGAGCAATCGGCAAAGCGGCACCTCTCTTGGAGTCGTTCGATGTCGGCAAAGACTTCCGCGATGCCGTCGCCCTGAGACCACATCGCGAATTCTCTGACTCCGGGAGTATCCATAATGAGAGCGCCGTTCGGGAGGGCGAAAAGCTCGCGAAAAGTGGTCACGTGTCGACCCTTGTGATCCCCTGAACGGACGTCTTTCGTTTCCTGGACTTGCTCGTCCAAGAGAGCATTCACCAGAGTCGATTTGCCCACACCCGATGCGCCCACCAGTGCGTAGGTCTCACCCCTCTTCAAGGCGGCCGACAGAGTCTCACGGATCGCCTCGGTTTGGCATGTCGCGTGGCTGCACGCCAGGACTTCCAGGCCTTCCTTCAGACGTTCCACCTCGAGGCGTCTCTCTTCCACCTCGGCATCGTTCGCGAGGTCGCCCTTTGAGAGAATCACGGCCGGCTCTGCTCCGCCCGAGGCGATGGCCACGATAAATCGTTCGATCCGATTCAGATTCACGTCGTCGGCCGGATTGACCACAAACACCTTATCCACATTGGTAGCGACAACCTGAGCATCCCCTCGTCCCCCGGGAGCCTCTCGGAGAAAACAGGAGCGGCGAGGCAAGACACTCACCACGGAGTGGGTCACCGTCACGCTGAACTCCTCATCTGTCACCGGACAATCGAAGCTCTCCAGAACAACCCAATCGCCGACGCCGGGGCGCTCACGAGTGGTGTGACGATGAAAAAGGATTCCGGCCGGATGAGCCCAGACAAGCCCCTCCGCGGTGGCCACCGTGAACGTGTTTTCTCGCTGTGAGAGAATCCGGCCGGGACAATTCAGGCGCGGGTCCTGGTCCTCAGCCTCGTAAGCCCGGGCCCAATCCTCGCTCCACCCCCAGGCGGCCAGATAGTCTATCAAATCGCGATCCTCATTGTGCATTTATCCGTTGGCCATCACGAATATCCTTCGTGGCCGGCCGCCGGAAACATTTCCTACACATTTGGCTATCGAATAGGTCGTACACGGACCCGCTAGAAGAAGTAAAGAGCACCAAAAAGGGGTCACTAAAATGAACGTCATTAAAACGCACACTTCCAAGAGCACAACGCCCGCCTCGCGAGCCAGGCCGTCGTCTCTTCTGCCTTCGTGGCCGCGTCGAAAGTGCGGGCCGAGCCGAGACGTCGGCTCCTTGCTGGGTAAGACGTCGACTCCTCACGGTTTCCACTCGACCACCACCACTTCGGCCGCGGGAGCGCATTGAGTGACTTGATCGAGGATAATCTCCTTCGACCGCTTCGGGGAAAACCCACCGGACGAACCCCCGATAAGGGGAAAGGCCACAGACTCGAAACCTTTTTCTTCCACTATTTTCAGTGCGTTCTTGACCGACTCCCGAATCGAGTACTCGCCGGCGCGCCAAAACGCGTTGATACCGGCCACGTGAATGATTCCTCGAAAAGGCAACTTGCCGGCTGAAGTCAGAACAGCGGCACCCAGGGGAAGCATCCCGTGTTTGGCAACTTCTTTGAAAGGCGCCGTACCGCCACGCCGTTTGATAGCTCCGGATACGCCCTGCGGAAGAAGGAGCCACCAGGGTATAAAATTGCGGTTCCAGGCGTTCACTATCACCTCGACATTTTGCTCTAAAAGGTCGCCTTGCACGACTTGCACCGATTTGCTCACACTTCGATTCTACCACGGGGCGGCAAGAGTGTTTCCCAGAGGCAGTTAG
>Ga0207914_100405_pt1 | contig 18047 bp, 16 predicted proteins | sample DeeseametaMP2497_FD_184171 | JGI IMG/M metagenome (GOLD analysis project Ga0207914, IMG submission 184171) | Marine microbial communities from East of Antigua and Barbuda, Atlantic Ocean - MP2497 (SPAdes) | ecosystem: Environmental > Aquatic > Marine > Oceanic | place: East of Antigua and... | reverse complement strand
CCAACGCCTTTCAGCAAGCCAGCTCCCGGCAGGACGCCCAAGGGCAGGCGACTCGAGTCTACACGGGACTTCGGGACGAGTTGAGACAGTCCCATTTTTGGATGGTCTCCTCGGTCGACCGGGCCGTGAATGTCGACGGGGCGGAGTTTGACAGAGACGCTCTGGTGTTCGGTGGACTCAGGGATTGGTCGGACCCGACGAATTTCGACCAGGTCAACGGTCTCCCCGAGTGGAACCGCTATATGCTTTACTACGGGACCCAGGAAACCGATTACGGCAAACTGGTGAGAGCTACCGTCGACCCCCCTTGGATGGACAGCGACCACTCCCCGGCCCCCTTTCACGATATGGAGCCGGAGAGATACCTCAAGGACGATCCCGCTGCCAACACCGGCCATCAAACCAGCTATCGCATCCTCACCGAAGACCTGCTGGAGTTCAAAGTCTCGCTAGACCCGGCCGTCGACATCGTTTCCGTGCGATGCGCTTTCGAAAAAGAGCGCAAAGGTCAAAAAGACCGCTCGGAGTTCGAAATCAAAGTCTTCCCTCAAAACACCTGGCCAAAAGGAGGACAGTAGATGAATCAACGCAAGCACGGTGTGGCCCTGATCCTGACCCTCGTGGTGACCTTTTTCCTGATGGTTCTTCTGGGCGCTTTCATCATTGTCAACCGAAGCAACAACTCCCTGACGGTGAGCGGAATCAAGCGGCAAAAGGCCTACAACGCCTGCGTCTCCGGATTGCACTACGCCTGGTCTGAGTTGGAGTCCAACCAGTATTGGGGTGCCGGCGGCTTCCCGGACGGCACTCAAAACCGGTCGTACCCGACCGGCAGCCCGAAAATCACCCTGGCCGTTCACGGTCAAACCGCCGATCCGGGCGATCTCCCCGATCTTTCAGCGAACTATGTCGAGGGAGAGTTCCCGGGCTCAGATGAGGGCTTCAAGATCATCATGATCAACAATCTTCAGCGCCGGTCGGTGCTCACGGATACTCCGCTGGGCAACATACCGGGACGCTGCGCCAAGATGCGAATCGAAGGGTATTCCGGGAGCTACAAACTCACCCTGGAGTCGGTCTTGCGAAAGAAGCCGTATGTCGACTACTCCGCTTTGTCCAGTCGAGACATGACGATCGAGCTCGACGACACCGGGGCCAACAACAAGTGGACCATCGCCAGCTCCGATCCATACATCAATCAGGTGCGCAGCAATACCAATATCGACGCCCCCAGTGCGCTCGACGACGAAGTCAAGTTTCGGGTACCGCCCAGAGGCGGTGTGGCCAAAGCCCAAACCGATATCCTCCTTGGGGGTACCAGTGTGGAGAGCGACCCCGACTTTCTGGAGAGTTCAGAGTCCAAAGCCGACGGCAGCTTCAGAGTCGGCTCCGCTCCCATCGACATCCCCGGACTGAGCCAGCAGGACCTGCAGTTTCCAGAAACAGAGGTCAGCATTCCCGCGGGCACTCTGGTTTCCAAGAAGGTATACCGGAATGAAGTCCAACAGAGAATCGTGGACCTCGACGACGACGGCACTCCCGAAACCACCCAATATAGATTGCAAAAACAAGAGCACGACGCCCTGATGCACGGCTCCGGAGCGGGGGCGGAGTACTGGATTTCCGATACCTCGAGACCCGACGTCAACAACGGGGACCAGCCGTGGTCTATCTATCCTCCCACCGAAGCCAACGGCGAGTTCGACGGCATCACAACACCCCCCGATACCCTCGACGATTTTCCCGTCCTTTATGAGACCGACCCAGAGCACCGGGTCACCGCCAACCTAACGACAGGGGAACTCGCCTTTACACCGGCCACCAAGTTTGTGGTGAATGGAAACTTGGAAATCCTCCAGGACGAGTTCGCCCATCAGCCTCATCTGAAGTTTGGGCACGAGATGAACCCCGACGGAACGATGGAGTTTACGGGTGGAACCAACGGTTTCAACGCACTTGAAGACCCCCAATCGAATTCGGCCGCGTTGGTCACCAACGGCCACCTCACGCTCGACGGCATCACTTCGGGTTTCGGCTCCATCTACGCCGACGGTGATGTCCAACTCAGAGCCAAGTCCGGAATGCGGGCCGATCCCGACCTCGCGGTCGCCGTCCACGGGGATCGCGTCACGATGCAAGCGGAGGATCGACCCGACGGGTTCGGACAGAACAGCCTGCTGGAGACCGATTGGGAGTTTTTCCGAGAAGTCGTCGGACAATCGCCCCCGGAACGCTACAACGACTGGAACGACCAGATGGGGCAGGTACGCCGCCGGCAGGTCGGCGACGATCCGGACGTGGAGTCCGGCATCCGTGCATCGAGGCTGGATTCCAGCCACACGCCGTCGTACGTGTGGAACAAGTTGCGACAAGAACTGGGTGATGACATCGGCGACCTGCCAAATCTGGGGGCCGCCGACGGGAACTGGTCCGGCACCTTGACTCTGGATCACTACGTCCGTCTGCGTGAATACGCCAAGACCGGTGACTCCAGCTGGCTGGACAGACCCGGCACGAAGTTTCAGTCGGTGGTGGGCAAGGTGGATAGCCAAATCGGTACCTACTCGACCTGGTCTACCCGAATGGGGTTTCCGAACGTGGGAGATTTCATGGCCTCCGTCGATCCCCCCGTGCTGGCAGAAAACTTCTTCGTGGGCCTGGTGCATGCGGGCAGCGGCGGTCTCTACGTCGATCCGAACGGAGCCAGGTTTCTCATCGAGGGAGCGGCGGTCTCCGAGGGAGCGATGACGGTGCGAAACGCCCCCACGGTCGACTTCGTTTACAACCGCCTCTTTCTGGACGACGTAGTGAAGCGGTTTGCCGGCGAATTCATTCAGCTAGACCAGGTTTACTTTAAACTGAATTGAAACATTTCGGGATGGCGACCCGACTCGGATGTTATGCGGTGATACTTCTGGCCTCACTCTGGCTGTGGGGGTGCGAACACCAGCGAGAGCCCGCAACACCCACGCCGACTCTCTCCGCGGAAGCGCCGAGCGAGCCGGAAATCGTCATCCAGGTGGGCTCGGACAAGAGAGTCTGGACCCGCTCCGAGCTGTTGGCCCACGCCGCTCTCCGGGAGCTGACCCTTCAGGACCGCTCGGCCTATGAAGGCCAAACAAAGAGCTACAGAGCGATACCTCTGGCCACCCTGTTCGAAGGCCTGCAGGTGCCCGATGGGCACACGATTGAGTATCAAACAACCGACGGATTCAGCTCCAGCATCTCTCCCACCCGACTTCTCGCCGGCTCTTCTCATGGCTCGGTAGCCTACCTGGCGGTGGAAGACCCCGAACAGCCGTGGGCTAAATTTGAGAATCGAACCTACGGGGCAGGACCGTTCTACGTCGTGTGGGAGCGCCCCGAAGTCGACGACATCGGTCGCGAGGAATGGCCCTTCAAGCTCACCGGCTTTCATGCCAGAGTCGATATCGACCAGCGCTATCCCCAACTTCCTCCCTCGATGGATCTTGCTCCAGACGATCCGGTGAGAGACGGATACCAACTTTTCATCAAAAACTGTTTCCCATGCCACAAGCTTAACGGAGAGGGCCAGGCTACTTTCGGACCAGATCTCAATCTGCCCATGAGCCCAACCGAGTACATGGCCGAAGGGATGATCCAAAAGTTGGTCCGCGATCCCCAATCGGTCCGCACCTGGACCGGTGGCAAGATGCCGGCTTTCGACCAGCACGAGATCACCGATATCGAACTGGACCGGATCGTCATGTACCTGCACCACAAAGCCCGAACGAGACCGGCTCCCTGACTGGTCTATCCTACTGTTCACAAGAAATTAACAGGGACCGACTTTCCCCGTGACCGGCCCTCGTGAAGATAGAAGTAAGATGACCACCCAACCCGCCATAGAGAGAAAGCCCAGTCGCTCCGGCCGTATGAGCCTGGCTTCTCGAGGCACCTCGGTGAGCGGCGGTCGCAAACCTCAAAACAGATACCTGAGACGGATCGCCAGAAAGCTCAGAGCGTTGCTCAGTCTCAACCGGGTCGGGATCGGCGCTCGCCTCACCCCCCATCGAGACGAGTTGGTCAAGGCCTGGACGGCGAGCTACTTTTTACCGATGCTCAAGGGAGGCAAAGAGCTCTCTCGCCAAGAGCGTGAAAATCACGTGGAAGTACCCGAGGAAGAGTTCTCCGCCGACAATCAGGGAGTGAGAAGAGTACCGAGGCCTCAGAAGGGACTCCGACTTCCTCGTATTTTCGCCCCTTGCAAGAGGTTCGAGCACTCCCGGTGAAATAGACCTAAAGAGAAGTTGGCAGAGCGGGAGGGCAATGAGGCCCAGTATCAGGCTGAACCCTGAGACCATCCTGGAAAACCGCTATAAGGTGATCCGGTTGATGACGGAAGGTGAGAACACCAAAGTATACGAGGGTCGTCACATCGGCCTCGATCTCCCTGTTGTGATCAAACAGCTTCGCCAACTCTATCCCGATCCTCGACAAGCCGAGGAGCAGGTCGAACAGTATCATGCCGAGGCCCGCCTGCTGGCCAAACTCCGTCACCCCAACCTCGTTTTGGTCTATGACACCTTCGCTTCCGAGGGGCTTCCTCTCATCATCATGGAGATGGTCTACGGTCGCAACCTGGAAGAAATCGGCCAACTCGCTCCTAAGCCCCTATCCGAGAAACGAGTCTTGCGATGGGCCGATCAACTTTTCGAAGTCCTGGAGTTTCTTCATGGGCAGTTTCCTCCGGTGATCGTGCGAGGTCTGCAGCCGAGCAACATCATCCTCGATCGCGACGGTCGTTTGAGGCTCATCGATTTCGGCCTGGCCAAAGCCATGGACGAACGGGGCACCAGAAACATCGTCAAAGGCCTGGGAGAAGACGGCTTCGCGCCGCTCGAACAGGGGGCCTATTCCAAAACGGATGAACGGAGCGACCTGTACAGCCTGGGTGCCACCCTCTACTATCTCTTGACGAAAAAGGTCCCGCCTTCAGCAACCCAGCGAGCACTCGCCTCCACCGACCCGCTTATCGACCCGAGGACGCTCAACGAGACTATCCAGGAAGGCACCTGGCACGCCCTTCGGAAAATGATGGCGCTGAGAGCCGGCGAGCGTCCAGCCAATGTGGACGAGGCTCGAGCGCTTTTTCCCGAGCCTTTGGGAGTCACCGAGGCCGGGATGAGAGTCTGTGTGGAGTGCAAGCTCCCTCTTGTTGTCGAACTGTTGGACGGCGTGGAAATAGACCGCTGCGAAGCGTGCGGTGGTGTGTGGCTGGACCAGGGCGAGCTTGAACAGCTCAGGGAAGAGTTCGAAGCCTACGAAGAACGGACGGAAAAGCTGATTCAAACTATGAGCTTGGAGGCCGACCCGTCCGCCGTGGAGCGACTCCAGAAAGAGCGAGACGAGAGTCGGCCTTTATGGGAATCGATCACGCGGCTCTTCCGCTTTGGAAAGAGCTAGGGCTTGGAAGTCTAGCGCTCGATGCCCATGAACTTGGCTGCTTGCGAGCCCACGATACCGGTGCTGACCCATTGAGGCAGAATACGAAGAGCCGTGCCAAAGGCCAGCTTGTTTTTCACCCCCGGAATCGACTCAACCGTCTTGCCAAGCGAACTGAGAGCGGACTTCGCCACTGCTTCCGCCGACAGCGGTTTGATCGGCATTTTTTCCTGGTCGACGTGAGCTGCTCCGGGAGTCTTGGTAGCCCCCGGGTTCACCACCATGACGTCTACGCCGGTCGGTCTCATCTCAAACTCCAGAGCTTTGGTGAAATGGTTTAGGTAGGCTTTCGTACCGGCGTAATTGGCCTGATAGGCCGTTGGGACATGAGCCAGAGCCGAACCTACGTTCATAATGCCGCCCGCTCCACGTTCGGCCAACCGCTTGCCGAAGGCCGAGGACAGCCGCATGGGGGCCTCCATGTTGAGTCGCTGAACGAGCGACTCTTTGTCCACGTCGTTGCTCAGAAACTCACCTTCTTGCCAGCCACCCGCATTGTTCACCAGCAAACCGACATTAAGATCCCGGGTCTCCCGGTCGACCCGATCGACGTCTTTGGCATCGGAAAGGTCGGCAGTCACCGTGCGAACGTCGACGCCGTATTTCTTTTTGATCTCGGCCGACACCGCCTCCAGCTTTTCACCGCTGCGAGCCACCAGGACCGGATTGATCCCTTTCTCGGCAAGCTGCATCGCGAACTCCTTACCGATACCGCTAGTGGCGCCGGTGATGACAGCCCAGGGTCCATAACGCTCGGTGAAAGTCAGCTTCTTGTTGTCGATCTTATCTGCATCGGTCGGGCCTTGGAGCACCGCCAGTACGTTGGATTTCTCGTTCTGCGAAAGCTCCGCACCGCCGTTGTCTTGCCAGAGGGCTGAACTGGTGCGAGTCAGTTGGTTCAGGTGCCCTTTGTCGGTGCGGGCCTGTAAAGCATCTCGAGCAGCCGAGGTGGCCAGGACGGCGGCGGCCGTTCCGGCCACGACCGCGCTGACCGGACCCAGAGCGCAAGCCAGAGCGGCACTACCGAGAGCAAAAGCGCCCTTGGCAAACGAGCGCTCGATGTTGCGAAAAACGTTCTTACGGACATCCCGAGCCCGGGTAGTGAGCTGCTCGCCCGCTTCAGAGGCGGTAAACTCCTCGCTCGGGTCTTTGGATGGAGAGCTAGGAGAAGCGTCCGGCTTCCTGGTCTTCCCGCCTTGAAGCCAGGAGACCGCTTTGCGTATCGGGCCGGCTGAAGGACCGATCTCCATGACTACTTCGTCTCTTTACCTGAATTCATGGCGTCGGACGAAACTCTCAGAGCTGTTTCCATACCACTACTCTGCAGAGCTTTGGTTTGAGTAGGTCCTTCTACCATTTTTCGTGTGAAAGCGTTCCACTGTGGCTTCTTGGCACCCATCCAGGCGCCGATGAGGCGACCTGAGGCAATGACCTTGCCCATGAAACCGGCTTTAGTATTCAGTTTCTCGTTTTTGCCCGAGACCGAAGAGATCACCTCGTTGCCCTCTTGCCGGACCTTGAAGACATTGGTCGTCTCGTCTCCGAAGAAATGGATCACACTGGGGTTATTCGGGTTCTGATTCTTAGCGGTAGGGTCCGCGCTCGGCCGAACGACCACTTCAGCTTCTTTGTCGCCAACTTCGATCTTATCGATCTGCACCCAGACGTACGGGAACGGGTCGGGTAAACCGATCTTAAGATAGTCACCCTTTTTTGGAGCGCCTTCGACCGGCTTGCCGTCCTGGCCGTGGACCTGAAAGCTCGCGGCTCCGAATCCCGGACCAAGCTTTTTCCACTCGTTGGGGTTGAGCAGCCGATCTTTGGCTTCGGCAAACTTCTTACTCGCGGCCTCTTCAGAGCCGGCGTCCACCTTGTGCTCGAAGTGAGACTCGCGAGCCCCTCCGGTCATCACATCTTTCACGGCCGACACTCCGGCTCCGATAGTGCCGGGGATCAGATCGGTCGCTACGTAGAGAGCGGCGTTGCCGGCCGACTTGAGCAACGGAAGCGGGTTCAGCGTCTGTAGGGTCGACCCCATCTTCTGCATAACCGTGGGTTTTGCTTCGGAGGTTTGGAAGGATTCGGTGGGGCCTGAAGTAGCCTGCGTTTCAGCCTTGGGCTGAGCCGGAGCCTTCCGGACTATCGACGTGAGTTGCCTGTTTTGTTGTACGTTTTTGCGGTCACCAATGTTCATAGCAGTCGCCGTATTTTACCATGGGAGGGGTCGTTTTCAAAAAAAATGTCGGGTTTTAACAAAGGGTTAACATTTGGCTTCCGGAAGCGCGAACTATGTCTTTCCGCATTTTCCTCACCCTCTGTCTCCTCTTATTCACGACTTCGTTCGTGGTGGCGCAGGAGAGATACCGCCCCCTACTCCACTTCACTCCACCCGCCAACTGGATGAACGATCCCAACGGACTGGTCTACTTCGATGGAGAGTATCATCTCTTCTATCAGCACAACCCGTTCGGCATACGCTGGGGTCATATGAGTTGGGGGCACGCGGTCAGCCAAGACCTGGTCAAGTGGGAACACCTGCCGATAGCGCTGCCCGAGCTAGAAGACTTTATGGCTTTTTCCGGGTCGGTGGTGGTGGACAAGACGAACAGCGCCGGCTTCGGAGCAAACGCCCTGGTAGCGCTCTATACCGGATATCGCCCCAGTAACGGGCATCAGGCCCAGTACCTCGCCTATAGCACCGACCGCGGCCGAACCTGGGAACGCTACACCGACAAGCCTGTCTTGGACATTGGTAGCACCGATTTTCGCGATCCCAAGGTGTTTCCTTACGACGGAGAGTGGCGGATGGTGGTGGCGCTTCCGACCCAGCGCAAAGTCAGTTTCTACTCCTCGCCCGATTTGAAGAACTGGACCTGGCTCAGCGACTTCGGACCCCAGGGTGCCGTGGGCGGAGCTTGGGAATGCCCCGATCTCTTTTCCTTGCCGGTGGAAAACTGGGAGGGTCAGGAGAGGTGGGTGCTTCAGGTCGATCTTGACAGGAGGAGTCGAGCCGGTGGCTCCGGCGGGCAGTATTTTCTGGGCCGGTTCGACGGAGAGCGTTTCGTGGTCGATGCGGAGCCGCCGAGCCCCCTCCCTCCGGCGGGTCTAACGATTGCTGAGACCTGGGCTACGGAAGGCCAGGTGGAAATCGCGGATGGGGTTGTGAGGTCGGACGACTCCGCTACCGGCACCGCCACCACGCCACAGTTCGAGCTCTCTCGCCCGTGGCTCAATTTTCGGCTGAAGGGTGGCCGGCATCCCGGCAAGCTCGGACTGCGGCTGCTGGTCGAGGGCGAAGCCGTCTACGAAACGACCGGCTACAACGCCGACGATTTCGACTGGCTCAGCTGGGACGTAGGCCGTTGGCAAGGTAAGCTTGCCCGGCTCGAGTTCTTCGACGAAACGAGCGCACTGTGGGGACGCCTGGCCGTCTCCGACGTGCAACTCTCACACCAACCCGCACCGGACTCGATCGACCGCGCAAGATGGGTCGATTACGGTCCCGACTTCTACGCCTGCGTCAGCTTCGCTAATACCGGCGACCGCAAAGTGTGGCTGGCCTGGATGAGTAACTGGCTTTACGCCGAGGACATGCCGACCGACCCCTGGCGAAGCGCTATGACCGCACCTCGGCGAGTGTTCTTGAAGCGGATCGGAGACTCCGTCCGGCTCTGTCAAGAACCGGTAAAAGAGTTGGAGCGATACCGGACGGAAGTGGAGGAAGTTCGGCTCGACACTGTTGATGCGACCTATCCTTGGAGCAAGCTCGTTTGGGCGGACACCGGAGATATCGTCATCGAAGTGGAGCGCGGAAAGGCCGATAAACTGGAGTTCGAACTGCTGGCACTGACCTACGTTGTCGACTTCAAGAACCGCACCCTCACGATGAAGCGAGGTGCCGGCCAGACAGAGTTTCATCCCCTCTTCAAGACGGAGACGACGGTACCGATCCTCTTGGAAGACGACCGCTTCGAAGCCCGTCTACTCTACGACCAGTCGTCAGTGGAGCTTTTTACCGATCAGGGTGCCGTGAGTCTTACCACCCGGACTTTCCCCCAACAGAAGACCAGGTTCAATCTGAGCAGCGAAGGTCGGACCGGAGATGTTATGGTGCGATCCTGGGGAGCGCGCTATACACAAGGATAGGGGCCCGTTGAGCTAAGGTAGGTTAGGGCTCTCCGACGACCGTGAGACGATAGACTCAGAATTGGAGATACCTATGAAAGACTGGATAAATCAACACGAAGCTGACCCAAGATTGCCAACCGACCCCGACTATGTGGAGGTCAACGCTTTGGCCGACAATTATGGTGCGTCTCGCGACACGCTCGTGAGGTTCGCCATCGAAAACCCCCGGAAAGCCCGGAAATCCAACGGCAACCCGTGGACCGAAAGTGACGCTCACGAAGCGCTCTTTCTTCACGAACCTTCGGTCGAGGCTCTCTTCCAACCATCCAGGAGCTAACTTCGATGTACCGCAAGATTCTCGTACCTTTGGACGGCTCTGCGCTTGCCCGCAAGGCGATAGCCCACGCCGGGCGATTAGCCTCTCAGCTTGAAGCCAAATGCCACCTTTTGTGGGTTCAGCCCTTGATCGGTGGCTTTCCTAGCGGCGTCACGTTCGCCTCGGCCTTCCCGTTTCAGCCGCCCTACGTTATGCCGGGAGCGCCAGACGACCAGGAGTCGGTCGCGCGCGAGATCGAGGAGCTGATTGAGAACGCGCCGCCCGCCGGCTACACCTATAGCATGGAGCGGGGCAGTCTGGTGCAACACACACTGACCTACGCCCGCAACTGGTCGTGTGACCTGATCGTCATGCCCAATCCCCAGTATGTCGGTCTGGCGAAGCTCCTGGCGGGACGGGAAGCCCAGCACGTCACCGAGCAGGCCGAGTGCCCCGTCCTTCTAGTGGTCGACGACGGTACACCCGACTCTTTGCATCGCGAGACGCTGCATCGGGAGATCTGTCAGAAGATAGCCCCCCACCACAAGCTCCTGGCGCAAGCCGCTCGATGTGATGAAGACGCCGCCGACCGAGCTTTCCCGGAGGCCGTCGCTATGTTGCTGAAAGGTCTGGCGACTCGTCGTCCCAGCGGCTCCCGCCTGGCCGACATCGTCAACGAGTTGCGGTTTCACGACGGCGGCATCCACGATGTGGCTGAGTTCTTTGATGGAGGACATTCCGGAGCCGACCTGGGTCTCGTGTCTCACATCATGCACGAGCACGCGACCGAGTCCGCCGCCCTACTCGCGGGCGACGTACCCGGGCTAACTCAGACCCAGGCCCTCGCCTTGCTCGGCTTCCTCTCCCCCATCGTGCTGACGGAGCTGGCCAACCGGTCGAGAGAGACGTCGGCTCTGCGAACCCTGCTCTTAGAAGAGATCAGCAAGGCCGAAACTCTGTCCGAGAAAAAGGGATACGAGGCTGCCGACAAGGTCCTAGCCTGAATTAACCCACTTGGTGCAGGCCGCCAACGGACGACTTTGAACCCTTCAAAGTGGAACCGCTGGAGGCAGACAGACGTTACGTCAAAACGCTTACCGAACGGTATCCCGCGCTGCAGGCTTTCCTGCAGCCGCTGGAGCCGTTTTTTGAGTTCTACCCGCGCTTCCAAACGCGACTCTACGCGGCCCTTTCCCAAACAGACGGCTCGCTTGAGGCTTCTCTACGCGACTTGGAGTCTCAAGGAATTCTGCCCGGTCTCGACCCCGACAATTTCGACCATTTGATTACTCTCTGGTCTTCCCGTCTCTTCGAAGTGTATCTGGACTCCATCGGGTTTTCGCCTCCTCCCGAGACGCGCCTTGGTTCGTGGCTACCGGCGCCTACCGAGGATCTGTCGAGCTTCAGGGAGCGCTGCGAGTTCGTGGACTCGCGCTACGGTACGTTGGACCATTGGGAAAGTGTCCTGCAAAAGAGCTGTCCGGAAGTTTTCCTCTCCCCCTTTTTACGAGAGTCTCAACGGGAGGGCGCTGATATAGCTTGCGGCTGGGGACGAGGCACCTTCAGCTTGCTTGGTCGGTCCGACTTTCTCAAGCTCCACTGTTGCGATCATTCCCGGGAGAGCCTGGAGCTCTTGGAGGTGCTGGCCGCCCGTGAAGACTGGAGCGACCGGATTGAGACTCACCCCTGCGTCATTACCGAACTGCCGCTAGCCGACAGCGCCGTGGACTTCATGGTCGGTTTCGATATCTTCGAGCTTATGCCGACCGGCCCACTCCAGAAGCTTCTCGATGAAGTCATCCGGGTATGCCGTCCCGATGCGGTGCTCTACTTTAAGATCACTCTCAACGCCTATCGACCCACCCTCGGTCAGGTACAAAATTTCACCCCCCGAAAAGTGAAATCACTTTTCGAGGGGCGCAAAGTTGATGGGAAATCGATGGTGCTCCTGTTTCACGACCGCAGGGTCCCGGAGCACTTCACTTTTCAGATCACGGACGGCGTTACGCCCCCCAGGGCTTTATCGCTTTCTTCAACTGCTCGTAGCCCTGCAAAAAGCCGGGCCGCTCGCCTGAGTAGACTTCGTCGAAAGTAGCCAGAGCGTTGTCCAGGAAGGTCTTCAGCTCTTCGTTTCCGGGGTTCGCTTCCAGGTAGGCGTTGCGGATGAGTACGAAGTGGATCCGGGGGTCGTAAGGCTTCTTGGTGCCTCCCACCCACTCGTCTCCGGCCAGCAAACGACGCAACATCGCGTCGGCCGAACCCAGAGTTTGCTCGTGAATCGGAGGGCCCGACATGCGGTACATCACCGAGGTCATGTCCCGACCGTTGCCGGTCGTGTAGCCCATTTCGCTCCACAGATTCTGCATTTGACCATCTGCACCCACGTGGTCCAAGACCTTTTGTCCGAAGAAGCGAAGTGGATCGGAAACGTCGGCCAAGAGGTCGGTGAGCCTGTCTCCGTCCAGGTCGGTGGAGAGCACGATCACGTCTCTCTGCTCGATTAAATCCCACAGCAGCAAGCCGTAGTTAGTGTCGGCGATATGTTTCTCGATCTGTCCGGTCCAGTTTTCCATTCCCGCTTTGAAATCTTTTGGAAGCAACGCAATGATGCGGTCCACTTTCTCACGATGCTCTTCATATCCGTCGACCGCGTATTTGCGTCCGACTTTAAACTTGGTACCTTGCAGCAACCAGGAGAGAAGGCCGGCGTTGATACCGTCCTCCTGAGCCTGGGTCGGCTTGAAGGCAACTCGTCCGAGCTTACCGGTCTCGTTAACCATTTTGAGGAAGTGACGGCAGGCGTAGGCCATCTGAACGCCGGGGGTGTTCATCTCCGAGTGGACGATACCGGTCTTGGGATCGACATCGAACTTCTTTTTATCCTGGGAATATGGAAGGCACGGCATGCAGCGGACCACGGTGATAGTGCCGTAGGGCCGAACGTTGCAGAAGACACCCGCTTGGGTCCTCAGCGGCGCGTTTCCGGACTTCCCCTTCACCACGACCTTCCCGCCCTTACCGTCGTTGACCCAGGCGTCGCCTGCGGTAGACCACTTGATCGAGGTACAGGGCATATTGCCGAACCAGGCCAGAGGAGCCAGGTCTTTGTCGTGTCGATATTGGGCCCACATCGGCACCAGGTAGGAGGGCAAGTTCAAAATGTCCAGAGCGGCAACGGTGCCCAGCAAAGCGTAACAGTCGGTGAGCGAATGCGCCACCGCGTTCACGTTGCCGTCGTGATTCCCACTTTTCCAGATGACAGCGTCGGGATAGCCTTCGGGACGAAGATCGGCCGGCTTGTAGAGCTTGGCCAGTTCCGCTTCCAGGTCTCCTCCTTCTGCCTCCGTGCGGGCGATTTTCATCAGGTCGATCATGGTATTACTTGTACTCATTCTTTGCTCGTTTTCTAAAATCTTCGGTTTTTCGAGGTCGCGGAAGTGCGCTTAGACCCAGAAGCCGGTTTGTACGATAGATGGAGGCTTAAACCCTTGGTTGGCAACGTTTGTTTTTACATACCTGAAACAAATTTGTTACGGAAAGTTCACGTTTGGCGGAACTAATTGGTCTTGGGAAGGACTGTGTTAGGTAAGAATAGGGGACGTAAGATGCTCACAAATGCTCACACAAATCGCCGCTCCGCCGCTCGAATCAGAGCCGGCTTCTCGGTCTGGGTCCGAAACGGCAACTCGACTTTCGAGGCAGCCTCCATGGTCAATCTGTCTCAGGGCGGTGCCTCCTTGAATTGGAACGGCACCAAACTCAAAAACGACGTTCATCTCGTCGTGAAGTCCGGCGCCGGCGAATATCTGACCTTCAGTGCGAAAAAAGCTTGGCAAAACGGCTCTCAGGTCGGTCTACAGTTTTCCGATACTTGCCGGCGTGGTACCCAGTTCTTAGAACTGAGCGTCTTCTCTCAATTGGCGATATCTCAATGTACATCGAGCGTCAGTCGACGCTGTACGGTGCCGCGCGCCCGGCTCAATCGGGAGCGTACCGTCCCCACCGGAATATCCACGACCTCTGCGACCTCTTTGTAAGAGAGGCCCTCGACATCACAGAGAAGCAGAACGGTCCGGTACTCTTCGCTCAAGGCTTCCAGAGCCTTCTGCATCTTCTCCGAGGGAATGAGATCCAACAAACGCTTTTCCGGGTTGTCCTGGTAGGTCTTGTCGGTTTCCATCAAGTGGTTGTGAAGAATGTAGTCCCCGCCCTCCTGTTCAATGGCCACGTGGGACACCTGGTTCTCTTTCTTTCTCCACTTTTTTCGAAAGGCGTTGTGCATTATCCGAAAAAGCCAGGACTTGCAATTGGTCCCCTCCTTATATTGATGGAAGGAACGGTAAGCCGAGAGGAAGGTCTCTTGGAGAAGGTCTTCGGCGTCGTGACCATCGCGACACAGTCGGAGGGCAAATCGATGCAGCGCTTCGGCGTGAATCAAAGCTTCTTTATTAAACGCTTCAGACACGGACGGTGCCTTTCACCATGAACTTCAGATACCTGCGTTTTTTCTTTTTTAAAATTTTTTCGAGATCGGGAACTTTTCGGAACCCTCATGTCCTTATGGGGGTGAGAACAGGAGAGCATAGTCATGAAGTATTGTGAGAACAGACAAGAGCAACTCTCACTTTTTGTGGCCGACGAGCTAGATGCTGCAGCAGAAAAAGAGATCAAGCAGCATCTGGAGAGTTGCGAGGACTGCAGCCGTCAGGTCGCATTTTTGCGTGGGTTTCGCACCCGAGTAGCGGAGGCAGAGAAGTCTACGATGCCGGCCGATGTCCTGAGCCGCTTGACGGGAGCGCTGGACGAAGAAAAGAGTCGACAGGAATCGTTTCTCAAAGGTTTTCAAGCAAAAGTAGCCGAGGCCGAAGCCACCGAGTATCCGGCCGAGGTGCACTCTCGACTTACGGCGGTGCTCGCTGCCGAAGGCTCGAGAAGCGCCAAGAAAGAACAGAAAGTGGTGGCCTTCAAACCCAGACTGGCGAGCACGAAAACCGTCATGACCCGATATCTCGCGGCAGCCGCGGTTTTGTTAGTTTGCGGTCTAGGCGTCACACGAATGGCTTACGACAACGGCACGCCCGAGGCTGTGACCTCGCTGGTGGCCCACCACGACACCTGCTGGCACATCGCCCCGAGCGAAGGCCGGGACGCCCAGTTCGAAGCCTGGGTGGACAAGCTGGGAGAGATGCCGCCTACTCCCAAAGTCTCTTCCGATCTGGTGGCGTTCGACCAGAGAGAATGCCCGGCAGGTGAGGTGCGCGCGGGCCACCTCCTCTACAACAAAGGGGAGCAGAAAGTCTCGGTCTACATTCTGCCGGCTGCCGAATTTAAGAAGTCTTACGGCGAGCAACTCCGCGATCATACCTACGACGGTCGTCATGTCGTGCTGGAAAAGAAGGGCGATTGGGTGTACGGCGTGGTGGCCGAACTACCGGCCTCCGAACTCAAACAGTTGGTCGACACTGAGCACGTGGCTCTTTTGCAACATTTTTTGGCGGGACGGACGGAAGTTTGGGGGTAATCCGGGTACCGATTCGCTTGTAAGGCCCGGTTCACCGGGTCTTTTTTATTGGGGAGAAAAACAGATTCAGTCCCAGCTCCTGAGCCAAAAATTTCAAGGCTAGCTGTGCCCGGACACTATTTCCGTGCTCATCCAGAGGCGGAGAGAAGGCAGCCAAGGCCATCCGACCCGGCACGACCACCACGATTCCGCCTCCAACTCCCGTCTTACCCGGTAGCCCTACTTCATACGTCCACTGTCCCGAACCGTCGTAGAAACCTCCGGTCTGCATAACCGCCAAAACCTTGGGCACGAGAGCCTCCTCCAACACCCTTTCGCCATTCTTCGGATGCACTCCACCGTTAGCCAGAGTCGCTCCCATCATCGCAAGTTGGCGAGCGGAGACTCCGACCGAACACTGTTTCGTATACTCGTCCAAGGCTTCATCGGGCGGGCAGTACATCCGTCCGTAGGAGTGAAGAAGATTGGCCAGCGCGCGGTTTCTGGTGTTTGTTGCGGCTTCCGACCTATCGACGGCCTCGATGAGTTGAAGCGGCTCTCCGGCGAACTTCCCGTAGTAGCTCAGGATACTGTTCCAGCGGTCCGGCCCCTTGATCAGACTGGTGGTGGCCATGGCGCCGGCGTTGACCAGGGGGTTCACCGTATGGTCCGGCTCCAGTTCCACGGCCATCACCGAATTAAAGGGAAGCCCCGTCGGCTCGACCCCGATCTTCTCCAGAATCACCTCCGGCCCGTTCTCTTGAAGAGCCAGCGAGAGAGTAAACACCTTGCTGATCGATTCGATGGCGAACTGATAATCCGAGTCGCCCGCGGTCAGCACCTCGCCGTCCACGGTGACCACGGCCAGACCGAACAGATTCGAATCGACACCGGCAAGATAGGGAATATAGTCGGCGTTCTTGCCGTCGGCGACCGAGGCAAACCGTTGGTGAGCTTCGTTCAGAACGCTCTGTATTCGGGAGGTGTCGGATTCGGCGGCGGACGTGCCAAAAAGTAGGAACAGGAACATCAGAGCGAGGCGAACGGGTGATTTCAACATAGATAGGCTTTTTTTCAGATCGCTATGGCGACCTTCCGGAACTCCCGACAGTCGTCGATCCCACGTGGGTAATTTATGGCACCGCCTCTCCGTCAACCAACATCAGCCCCGGCTGCTCTGCCTTGTACTCATTTCTGCAGTCCATTATCAGCCACGAACGCTGCTCCTCGGAAAGAGCGTGCCAAACGTGCCCAGGGATCGTGCCGTTGCCCGGGGTTATCGTCTTGCCATTGATCTTCAGTTCGGACCAGAAGACTCGGAATTCCAGTTCGACTGTCAGCACAAGAAATCCAAACTCGCCTCGACCGACAACTTTGCCCGTCTCATCACAGAGACGGATGTTGCCGAATCGAGCGAGGCGGTCACCGCCAACCTGAATTGTCGTGCCGATGACTTTTGAACCCTTCCAGTTCAAGTTGAGGTTAGGGAAGCCGTGGTGATTCAGGTCTGCCAGTAGTTGTCGTTCCACTTCCGCGATATGTTGACTGTCTTTGAGCTTTTTGAGGGGCGGTACTTCCAACAGCTTTGAGAGTTTCGACAGAGTGGGCTCCTCAAGGTAGTCAAGTTTGTCGCGAGCGGTTGTCCACATCCAGCCAGGGCGGTCTGGATCGGCACCGTATGCCAGGAGCAGCTTCGTCATCTCGATGTCTCCGCGACGGACCGCGTCCGAGATAGGCGTGTATCCGATCCGGTCATCACGAACGACTTGCACAAGTGCGTTCGGGTCGTGCCCCGCGTCCAAAAGAAGCCTCGCCGTGCTCACGTGGCCGTTGTTGACAGTCGTGTGAAGCGGGCTCCAATCGCATGTGTCAAAGATCTCGAAAGCCTCTCTGCCTTCGGCGTTGTCAATGAGGTAGGCCACAAGCTCATCATCTCCTTTGCGAGCCGCTTGATGTAGAGGTGTATCACCCCGGGGCTCACCAGCAAAGTACCCCTTCACCCTGGCACCGTGCTTGACAAGAAGCCGTACCTGCTCCCAATTTCGCCCCTGTACCACCCACCAAAGAGCCGAGCAACCGTCGTCATAAGGATCGGAATCGTTGGGATCGACACCTTGTTCGAGAAGCCACTCGACGATGTTCAGCTTTTGCTCGATCACCGCCACCGACAGCAAGTCTACAGCGACTTCCCGAAAGTCGCCGTTTCTGCTGAGCGCATCCTTCAGACCAGCCAAATCTCCCCGCTCAACACACGGAGCGTATCGACCGCCTTCGTAGAGATATAAATTATCCACGAAGAGTATTGTACTCGAGATAGAGTTTTTTACTAGACGGGGTAGACGACTAGAAACTCTGTGTGACAATACGGGTAAGCACACTTCTTGGTCGGCTCTCGAACAAACTCGAGGGCCTTTTTCTTTGTAGAGTAGCCCCGGCCGGTTGCCCGACCGGAGCCCTCACCAGATCCGGACAAGGAGATTTCCACCATCCGGCCGGGTACCCCCTGGGTGCATCAACACGCCTTGCAGAGCTGCTTGTCGCTTCACCAAATCCGGACTCTCAGTCTGGTGTGCGGTAGTGGGTAGTGCTTTAGGAAAGTCCCAAAGAATTTCTCCCACGTAAGCTTTCTGGCTTTAT
>Ga0207914_100393_pt1 | contig 18389 bp, 18 predicted proteins | sample DeeseametaMP2497_FD_184171 | JGI IMG/M metagenome (GOLD analysis project Ga0207914, IMG submission 184171) | Marine microbial communities from East of Antigua and Barbuda, Atlantic Ocean - MP2497 (SPAdes) | ecosystem: Environmental > Aquatic > Marine > Oceanic | place: East of Antigua and... | reverse complement strand
GCGGTCGGTGGAGGGGGCGGAGCCTCGATGAGACTCACCAACTCCTTCGCTTTACCCAAAACCTGCCCCGTGCTTCGCCTGTCGAGATCGTACCGCCAAACCCCATTTCCCACGTGGGTAAGGGACTCGACTGCCGGGATGATCTGACTTCCCTCGGGCTCTTCGAAACTCAGCTCTTCCAGCACCACCAGGGGAAGCGGACGTTTTCCCCAAGACTGCACACAACGACTCCCCATGATGAACAACCGGTACTCCAGGGGTAGCCGAATCGACATCCCCTGAAAGAATTCCACCAGTTCGGCGGACCAGCGGGAAAGCTCGCTTCCCGCCTTCTCGAGCTGCGGATTGTGGCCGAGCAAGGGGTTCCAAAGGGCGCCAACCTTCGCCTCCGGCGCAAGTGGCCCGATCCATCCCTGGAGTTGGCCGTCCTGATAGCCAAGGCTGAGGTGAGGCACTTGAACACTCTTATCTTTCAGGCCGGGTGGGACAGCTTCCGGATATTCCTCGTAGAAAGCTCTCAGCTCCGGTCCGGGCTCGGTGAGGTCACCGATGTAAAGAAAGAAAGGGCCTCCTTGCCAGGGTTTCGCTACTAGGTCGAACGCTTCTCGTTGCTTCAGCGGCTGCTTCTCCTGGGCGAATTCCGTGTCGAGTGAGTCTGGAGCGACAAGCCGCCAGGCGGTGCCATCGTCAAAACCCCAAACCAGTTCTTGATGATAGAGGGCGATAAAGACGCTTCCGTTCCAATCGAGTTCTGAGACTCCCAGTGAACTCAGCGCCCTGTCGAGTTCCGCTTTCCCCAGCAGTTCCTCCCACCGGCTCGGAGTTAGTGTGACGGCCAGTACCGCCGGGCAGTCGGCGGGGAGCGCACCGGCGACTTCTCTGGGGCGATCATCTCCGGGCTCAGGTAAGGCTTGCGCAGGATAACAAAGTAAAAACAGTAGAAAAAGAAAAGGAATGAAATTGCTCATCGGCCGACCTACCCGCAAGCCCAGGCGAAGGTCATCTGACCGTGGTCCGGGCAGTAGAAAATATGACCGTTGCCGTCGGCGGCGAAAACCTGGCCTAGCGCCGAGCCAAAGCCGGGTGCTCCCTGGCCATGACCGCTGTTGTTAATCTGCACCAGCATCCTCATGGGCCTGTGACATTGGGAACAATAGGGATATTCCGCGCCTTGACTCCAAGCAGGCCAACCCAGCAGTTTGTCACCCGGCAAGGTTCTCACATAGCTGAACAACTCGGGAGCGGTCTCGTCGGAGAGACCGAAGTAATCAAAAATCGCGTCGTAGTAGCTATCACCCTCGGTCCAGGTTTCGGCCATCTCCGAGAAGGTAGATACCATGTCGGAATTGAGAAAATCTCGATCGAGACCGAGCCCGTAGCGGTCCTCCCAACCCGGACCCTCCGGCAGAGGAACCCAACCCACAATGGGAATGGCCTCATATTCGACTCGCGGCGGGCGGTCCGCTGCCTCGCCGGGGACTGGCAAGAGTCTGGCCAGACTGTTGGATTGGAAAGCTTCCCAAGCTGCCTCCACCGAACAGCTCTGGTTCTGGCAATAGAAAATTTGAAAACAGCCCTCTCCGCCAACCCGTTTCTGAAACGCTTCGGGAGCCTTCTCCAGATGGATCTCCAAAACCAGAGTCATATCAGTGTGACAGCAACCGCAGCCGGGCCAGTCTTCCCCGTTCTGAAGCCTGGGCATCCCACCGAACTGGCCGAACTCGCCAGGCTGACCCGGAGCACCCATCACCGGTGCCCAGGCGGTGCGCCGATGGGGCCCAAATCGCTCCTCCAACTCCCGCAGAAAGGTTTTTCCATCAGCCGGCCAGTCGTCCGGGACCGCCATCACTTCGACTTCCGAAAACGATTGCTGCGGCGGACGGCGCTCCAGCTGGCCCAAGGTCTTCCACTCCCCGCCGTCTTTCACCAACAGGGCCTCAAGCGACTCTTCCCTTGTCTGCCAGACCTGGTCGACGCCCTCCGTTGCTAGACCCAGAAAGAGAGCACGTTTCAAAAGCTCCTCGGCCAGGACGTCTCCATCCTTCGAACACTCAACGAAGCAATCTCGCCGCGCATCTTCCGGCGAACCAGAATGATGAAAGACAATACGATGGCCTGTCAATCTGGCCTGAGCCAACATTCCGAGCGCATCCACGGCACGAGAATCCAAGACCAGAGCATCCGGATCTTGCCGCAAAGCGGAACGAAGAAAGTCTATACCACCGAGGCTGGAATCGCGGACCACTCTTCCTTGCCCAAGTTCCAGTGTCGCGTCTTCCGGCATCAGCGCCAGAGAGAATTCGTGACTCAACAACGGCATCAGGTCACCCAGCGCCTTCTCGTAAGCCCTCTCATCAGCCCCACAGAACACGAAGCAAGTCATCGGCTCCTGAAGAGCCTCTCGGTAAAGGGTGTGAAGTGAATCCATGACCTCAGCTTCGTTTTGAAATCGGGAATCCCACCCGGCGATACCCGACAGGCTACCCCCCGAAGAGCCGATATATAGCGATCAGTCCTGCTTTGGGTGACCTACCCTCTTATCGGAGGTGAACGATGTTCGCGAAACGAGAGATCAAGTGGAGCTATCTAGTCGATCTTGCCTGGCTACCGATACTCACGATGACGATCTGGTCCAGCTTTGTTGTGGGCCTACATATGCTCTTCGACGACTACGGGTACGACTTCGCTCTGTCATTCCAGCCCATCGAACTGCTCGGGATCACGGTGGCCCTCTATCTGGGTTTCAAGAACAACCAGGCCTACGACCGGTTTTGGGAAGGCCGGATCATCTGGGGAGGGATAGTGAACTACAGTCGCAGCTGGGCCAACGGCGTACTAACCTTCCTCCACTCCCCGAAAGGCGAGAATAAAGCTGTCGCATCATCGGCACGAGTCCTGGTTAGACGGCACATCGCCTGGCTCTACGCCCTCACCCATCATCTCCGAAAGCAAAGCCATGGCTCCCCTCAATACCCCCCGACCTTCCACGGTCTCTCCAAAACGCGAGTCACAAGTGGCGAATGGGAGAATGTGCTCAAGCCCTTTCTTTCCGAGGAAGAGTACCGGGAACTCCTGGGCTACTCGAACATCCCCGCCCAGCTGATTCGATTTCAAGGAAGGCACCTCAAGGAGGTTCTGTTTGAGAAAGAGTGGCTCAATCCGTACCATCACGCTGAACTCACTCGGATTCTGGAAGAGTTCTACAATCTTCAAGGCAAGTGCGAACGCATCAAAAACACTCCCCTACCCCGGCAATTTGCCAACCTCTCCAGGACTCTGGTCTACCTTTTCTGCTTCCTATTGCCTTTTGGATTGGTGGGGATCACGTCTGAAGGCCTGGAGCTCTTTCTCACCATCCCTTTATCCGTCTTAGTCGGATGGGCGTTCGTGACAGCCGAGCAGGTGGGAGACCTCACAGAAGACCCTTTCGAGAATTTCGTCCACGACGTTCCGATGAGTGCTCTCACAAGGACCATTGAAATCGATCTGTGTGAAATGGTGGAGGAACCCTACATCCCTGAGCCCATTCAGCCGGAAAACGGCGTTCTGCTGTAGCGCTAAACCAGCCCGGTAGCGCTGTAGATACCGATGATCACAAAGACCGCCATCGTCTTGATGCAAGTGATGGCGAAGATGTCTCCGTAAGACTGTTTGTGGGACATTCCGGTGATCATCAGAAGTGTGATCACGGCTCCGTTGTGGGGCAAAGTGTCCATGCCGCCGGAGGCCATGGAAGCCACCCTGTGTAAAACTTCGAAGTCGATGTTGGCGGCGGTAGCGGCTTCTTTAAAGTTCTCCGCCATAGCAGCCAGGGCAATACTCATACCGCCGGACGCCGAGCCGGTGATACCGGCCAGGAGGTTCACTGAGACGGCTTCGTTGATGAGCGGATTACTGAAAAGACCGACCAACTTTTCCTTGACGATCATAAAGCCGGGAAGAGAGGCGATGACAGCTCCGAACCCATATTCCGATCCGGTGTTGAGTGCAGCCAACATCGCTCCGGCCACGGCCGTATTCATTCCTTGCTGAAGCTTCGACTTCAGGCGAGAGTAGCCGAACAGGGCCGAGACGATCAGCCCCAGGACCAGCGCGACCTCGATGGCAAACAGTCCGCCCATTTTGTCCAGGGAAACGACCACGTCGCTCTCAATTCCGAAGTCGGCCAGTGCGATGTCTCTCTGGCTGATCTCAGAGATGTAGCGGCTGGCGGTGAAATTCACGAGAGCCACGGTCAAGAGCGGCAGAATGGAGAGATAAGGGCTAGGAAGTTCGGCACCTTCCACCAACTCCTCAGGTTCGGTCGGTGCTTCCTCCCCGGCTTCTTCCTCTTTCTTGCTCCAATCCATGGGACCGAGCGTGCGCTTTCTCCGCTCGAGATAGAGCATTCCGCTGGTCAGTACGAAGGTCGCACCGCAGATTCCCAGGATGGGGGCAGCATAAAGGTCGGTACCGAAGAACGTGGTGGGGATCACGTTCTGAATCTGGGGAGTGCCGGGCAGGGCGTCCATAGTGAAGGTGAAGGAGCCCAGAGCGATCGTTCCCGGAATCAGTCTCTCCGGAAGGCTCGATCTTTTGAAAAGTGCCTTGGCAAACGGATAGACGGCGAAAGCCACCACGAAGAGACTCACGCCGCCGTAGGTGAGAATGGCGCAAGCTAGTACGACGGCACCGATCGTGTGCTTCTCTCCGAGCACCGAGACGATCTTGGCCGAAATGCTGGCCGCCGCGCCGGTCAACTCCATCATCTTTCCAAACAGAGCGCCCAGAAGGAAAACCGGCAGATAGAGAGCGATGAAACCAACCATCGCTTTCATGAAGAGTCCCGAGAAAATCGGCAAGACCGCTGCCGGCCCGAGCGCCAAAAAGACGGCCAGCAGCGCACATACCGGCGCACCGACCACAACGGAAAAACCCCGATAGGCTACGGTCATGAGCAGCCCTAACGCGAGGACTAAAATCAATACCGACATATCGGGGTCCTTTTAGGTGTCTCCAGGAAGTCTAGTTTTGTTCGGGATGTTGCTCAGCGCAACCGCGAGCCTCGACTTCGAGGAGAGTCCCTTTCTGCGCATCCAGAAACTGGAAGCGGAAGAATCCGTCGGCCACTTCAGCGTAGCGGAATTCGGCAACCGGTCGCTCCAACGGGTCGCAGTCCATGTAGTCTTTCACGCCCTTCAGCTCGCGGAAGGCGTAGTCGCAGTAACGGAGACCGGCTTCCCCTCGCTGCAGACGAACCTGCAAAATCTTGCCGCAGCGGCGATATCCCATCAGCAGAGACTCGGTAATCGGAATGTTCTGCCAACTCAAAACCTGCAGAGTGGGGAGGTTCGTGTCCTCGCTCCCTTCAGGTAGGTCCGCGTCGCCTTTCACTGTACGGTAGGCGATGTCGGTGCTGGAGCGCAGGTCGACAATCTTTCTGTAGTTGCCGATGACTTCTCTCGAGCGGTCGTCCAGGCTCTTGAACTGAAGCCCTATGCGGTAGCGACCTCGTTCGATCTTACTACACCAGGCCACCGTTGCCGAGGCTTGGATGGCCGGAAGGCGTTCGGTATCAAACTCCAGGCGCAGGAGCACGGAGTTGCCGAGAGCCACGCGGGCGGGTGCTTCCACCTGGAGGCCACCTTCGGAGATGTCGATGGTCATAACCCGGTAGCCGGGTAGGTCGCGGGAGATGACGCAGAGGTGGCAGTTGACTCTGTGAGCGCTCCGCATGCTGGCATCGGACTTGAAGCCCGCCGGAATTTCGAAGCCGGAGAGGTCAGGGTGCTCCACCAGGAAACGGCCCGTCACCAGGTAGTCTCCATCTTCGCATTCGCGACAGGACATCACCACCATCGGAACGGCGGGGGTTCGCTGACCGTTGGCATCGCTCACCTTCACCGGTATCTGGTCCCCGACCCGTACCGCTCGGTTGGCCTTGACCACCGTGTATTCATCACTGTGTTCCACCAACTCAACCTTGTAACCAAAGATCTTTTGTAGCATCGAATGCCCCTCCGTAGTAGTTCTATTTCACTACCTCTATCTTCACCTAGAGCGATGCAGAGTTTGTAACCAACCTGTTAACAGTCACCTAAAGGATCTTTCTGATGCAATTGGAACGCTCGGAGCATGAGTCTTCGCGATAAATACTTATTTCTTCAACAGCTTGGCAACGGGTTTAGCGACATCGGGGCAGTCTTTCCCACGGGAGGGCCGGCGGCCCGTTCTCTGTGTTCCGAGGTCAGACGAACCCGCGGCCCGAAAAGAATTCTCGAAGTGGGCTGTGGAACCGGTCCGGTTACCGAGGCCATCCTGGACGCCATGTCGGATGAGGACTCCCTCATCGTGTGCGACCTCAACGAGAGCTTCATCAACTATGTGAAGAAGCGGTTCGAAGAGGACCCTAAGTTTGCCGCCCGTGCCGATCAGGTCGAATTCTATATGGGCGACGTGACCGATATCGGCGAAGAGAACGAGTACGATATCATCATCTCTTCCATACCGTTCACCACTCTCAGCATCGAGATTTTGAACAGCGTCCTCGAGCACTACAAGAAAGTGCTCAAACCCGGCGGCTCCTTGACCTACATCGAATACGCCTATTTCCGCGACATTCGGGACGCTTTTCAGCCCGTGCACAAGAACGAAAGCTACGAAGAAGTGAGCGTCCAGATCCGCGACATGCTGGATCGGTACGAGTTCCGCAGCGAGATCATTCGCTCCAACTTTCCTCCCGCATTCGTTCGTTCGTTGCGATTTGAACAGCCCGCCCCGAACGCCGCGATCGGCATGAGGCCCGACCCGGACCGTCGCAAGCTTCGCCTCGGACCGTTCAGCTTCTGTACCGACGGAATGCCCGTGGTCGGAGCCTTCCTCGGCGCGACACTGGCTTGGAAAGCGTCCGGACGCAGGGGCTGGCAAATTCCGCTGGCCCTCGCCGGCTTCACGGCCTGGTTTCACAGAGACCCGGAAAGGCTGGTGGTGGCCAATAAAGACCTGTGTCTCGCCGCTGCCGACGGTCACATCATCGGAGTGCGAGACAGTCGCCATCCACGTCTGGGAGATGAAAACTGGGTTCGCATCGAAATCTTTCTGTCAGTCACCGATGTTCATATCAATCGATCGCCTGTAGCCGGACGAGTGGTGGACCGTTGGGAAGAGCCGGGCGGATTTTCTCCCGCATTTCTAGGCTCGGCCGAAAACAACGATTCAAGCTACATCGTGCTGGAGAATGAGAACGGCCGCTGTGCCATCGCTCAGCGGAGCGGAGTGGTGGCGCGCAAGATCTTCACCTGGTGCCAGCGTGGTGAGCTTCTCACCCAAGGGGAACGCTTCGGGATGATCCGGTTCGGTTCGCGGACCGACATCTATCTGCCTAAAGATAAAGTGGAAGTGCTCATCAGTCAGGGAGACAAAGTCCTGGCCGGACGAACTCCCGTCGCTCGATTTATCGAAGCCTGATAACGAAGAGACCTTACGAGGAAAGAAAGCCGGTCTATCTGGACCGGCTTTCTTCGTTTCTATAGAGATGGCTTTGTACTAGTCCACCCCTGTTTGAAGGGTGAGAATCGGTCCCGAAACGACGTAAGCTAGGCAGCCGACAGCCAGGGTGAGAGGCGGGTTGAAGTAGCAGCAAACCAGACCGACGGGAAAGACGATCTTGGGAAGTGCCGCCAACTTACCAAGTTTCGGATAGCGAAAGTTGCTGACCATCAGAAAGCCCAACGTCGTCTGCCAAAAAAGACCGACCAGGGGGTCCATCTGGGGGTGACTCAGGTAAATCAAGGCGATCAAGACAGCGACACCGGTCGTTGGCATGCCCTGAAAGATCCCACCGGTGGTGGGCGCCACGTTGAAACGAGCTAGACGAAACGCTCCCCCCAATAAGAACACGATGGCGGCCGGAATTTGAAGCCAGAGGCTCACCTGTCCAAAGAACCAGAAGAAAATGAGGACCGCGTTGGCCACGACGAAAGAAGTCAGGTCTGCCAGCGAATCCAGCTCCGCCCCAAAATCCGAAAACACATTCCACTTGCGGGCCAGATAGCCGTCTGCGGCATCCATCAGCATGGCCAGCCCCAAGCAGAGCACCGCCCAACGGCCGTGTCCCAGCGACGACAAGACGATAGCAACGGTACCGAATACAAGATTGGCACCTGTCACCAGGCTGACAATGTTGGATTTGAGACGCTTTTGAAAGATCACCCTGTCGGGTTCCCGGGAAAACGCGCTACCCCTTTAGGGCCGTCAGTTTAGTTCATGTAGACGCGTTTGCCGGTGGGCGAGTCCCAGATGTGGTTGGACTCTACGGGGAGGCTGGGGGCTGTCACTTTGGCAGCAGGCCGTATGGTGGGTGAAAGGTGTCGGATCATCTCACCCATTTCGTCGACTGAAACTCTGTCAGCCAAAGCCAGTCGCTGCTCTGCCTTCGCGATGATGCGTTTCGAGCGCATCCTGGCAAGCATCCAGGCGATCGCCGGGAGGGCGGCCAGTAGCCATAACTCAGTCATTTCGGTGAGCCTCCGTAAAACACCATATCCATCCCATCCTTAGTAGAGTTTGCGAGGTCGATGCTTTGTACCTGCCGACTCATCTACCATTTTGAGGAAGATGGTTCTGTGAACTGTGTTACAATTTTTGTATTCCTTTGACGAGGAACCGTTCGAAGTGCTATGAAACTGGCTAATGATGCTGTTGGGGCACCGCCATATCGTCCGATACCTGGGCCTTCTCGTCATGGCTGTCTGTTCGATCCAGTACGCCATCCTGGCCGAGATCCGCCAGCCTCCGCGTCCCGACGCCGATCGTGTGGCTATAGACCTGGAAACTGTCGAAGGGTTGACACTCATGGTCGATCTGATCGCGGACAGTCGAGTCGGTCTGCACGGCGCCTTCCACATCGAGGATGTGGAGCCGATCGAAGCGCCCCGCCTGGACATAGTCGACGGGGTCTCTTCCACGATGATCTTCGCCCAGGACGAGTATCTGCAGGAGCTGATTCGATACTACTCCGACTACTATCAAGTGGATCCGATCCTGATCGGACTGATCATGGAGCAAGAATCCGGCTACGATCCCTTTGCTCTCTCCCCTGCCGGGGCGATGGGCCTGATGCAACTCATGCCCGACACCGCCTGGATGTTAGGGGTCGAGGACCCGTGGAATCCCGAAGAAAACATCGAGGGCGGAGTCCGATACTTCGCCCAGCAGATGGACAAGTACGGTCGAATCGAATTCGCTCTGGCCGCCTACAACGCCGGACCCGGTGCGGTCGACAAGTGGGGCGGCGTGCCGCCCTACCCCGAGACCGTGGAGTATGTGAACACCATAATGGGTCGCTACAGAGCCGAGACCGAGCCCGTGGATCCGGTGGACGAAGACGTCTACTACGACGAATACCTCGACTAGGAACGAAATTCTAAGAAGGATGTCTCGCTCCGGCCGAGTATTGTCAACGGCCGCTTTAGAAAGCTAGAGCGGCATTTCTGTGAGGAGAAGCTATGCAAGAAACCCCAATCCCCATGACCGAAGAAGGCTACAACTCGTATAAAGCCAAGCTTCAGCGTCTCAAAACAGAGGAAAGACACAAGATTGCCCTGCGAATTCGTCAGGCCAAAGAGTTCGGTGATATCTCCGACAACGCCGAGTACGAATCCGCCAAATCCGACCAGGCTTTCGTGGAAGGTGAAATCATTCAGTTGGAGCGCTTGCTCCAGCGAGCCGAGATCATCGACCGCAACGAACTGACCAACGACCAAGTGCACCTCGGTAGCACCGTCGAATTGAGAGACGAAGCCTCCAAAGATTCGTACAAGGTCACCGTTGTGGGCACTACCGAAGCCGACATCGAGAAAAGACGAATCTCCAACGAATCACCCATCGGAGCCGCCATCATGGCGAAGAAATTGGGTGAAGTCGTCAACGTCAAGACCCCTCGTGGTCCGGCGAAATACAAGATCGTCAACATCGAAACCACGATCTAGTGCAACGTCCGGTTGATTTGTCCCTATCCAGGATTTCGGTCGCTCGCCTGTGCTTGCTCCGTCCGATTACGCGTATCGGGTATACGTAAATGAGGCGGGGTAAGCACAGGCGAGATGAACCGGGATTCTGGGTGGGGGCGAATTAGCCGGACGTTGCCCTGGCCTTTGTTTGAGTATTATCGACCTCAGACCGGCGCGTAGACACGCGCCTACGGTTCGGCTGATATCGATATCAGCCGAACCTTTCGTTCAAAAGAGCTATCGCGACTGCCCACCTCTCATCCGTGAGACGGTGGGCCGTTTAGCGCTTCAGCGAGAGTGCTGGGCTCTGCGCCGACTCGAGTCTTCCGGACACGCACCTCGCCTCATCGACCGGCCGGACCGCTACACCATCGAAACGGAATATGTGGCCGGCACACCTCTCGAGAAGTTGGATCCGGCACAGATCAACGCCGACAAACTGTTCGACCAGGGCTGTTCTCTCCTGGAAACGTTGAAAGAGGCCGGTATCGTCCACGGCGATCTAGGCCACGACTCTTGGCAGAGTATGGGTCGGGAGAGCAATCTCATCTGGACGGCCGACGAACGCTTGGTGGCTATCGATTTCGCCGGTTCGCTCCCTCTACGTCTCCCTTTCACACCGCTCAGGAATCTCTGCCAAGCGCTCCACCACCACGACGGGCTGTTGCTTTCAAAAATAGGCCATCACTTCCGGCCCGAACGGCTGGGCAAGACGGCCGAAGTCGATTGGCCGGTGGGTCTTTGGGACCTGTTGAGGTTCTTGGGGAAAGTGTAGTCCCTCCCTGTCATCAGTGGTGTCGGCTCCCTTATCGAGTGCCTTCTCTAGCCGGTTCGCCAAATCAAGACAAACCAGACACGAATCAAAGTGAAAGCCAGAATCGATAAGAAGAACGGCGTCATCGAAATCTGGGAATCTTCACCTCGGCGTGAAGACGGCTCAAGTGAGGGCTTCGAGACCGACGGCTCCCACAAAGGCACCATCTCGTCCGATTTTCAGAAAGTGGAAGCGGTCTGGAAGACCAAAGGCGGTGGAGACTCCGGCAAGCTGAGCTTGCGAGCTATGCCCTAGAGAGCGCAAATTCGCTCACGAATCTAGGCAAAGGGCGCCTTAAATCTCCTCGAACTTCTTGTCCAGGATGGGATAGTTCTCCCAGCCCTGAAAATCGTAGTGCCACCATTCGTTGCTGAGCGCCTCGAAGCCGTGCTTCTCCATCAGGGTTTTCAGTTTGGCCCGATTGGCTCGAGCTTGAGCGGAGCTTCCCTGATATGAGTGATGCGCTTTTTGGGAGAAGTCGTCGTAGTTCGACGGCATGGCCACGGGCTTTCCGGTCCTGAGGTCTACGATCGTGAGGTCGACGGCTGCTCCTCGATTGTGTCGCGAACCTTTTTGAGGGTCGGCCACGTAGTCTCGCTTGGCCGGAGGAGTCTTGTCCCACATGAGCTTGGTGACCGACCAGGGACGATAGGCATCGAGTATCAACAGTCCCAGTCCTTGCTGGTGCAGCTCCTCATTCACTTTCTTCAAAGCCTGCGCGGCCTCTTTCTGAAGAAACGCGCGCGGCTCCGAGTAGAGAGGAAATCCCATAAAGTTGCGGTCGGAAGCGTATCGGATGTCCAACCTGAGGGTCGGATCGACCTTGGTCAACTCCACCAGTTGAGACGCTTCCTCCGCCAGCACCGGAGAGGCGCAGCACGCGGCCACAAAGAGCGTTCCCAAGAGGGCTTGGATGAGATGATTTGGGATCTTCATTGCAGACAAGTTCGGGCAGCAAGGAGGCTATCCTGGGAGGTACGGGCAGGTCCTGGAGACGGTTCATCAGAAAGGCAGTCGCGTGGCTGAATCGGTTTGCCCAAAATGCCGTCTCCAGATGATTGTCATCACTTTCCGCCAGTGGGAAGTGAATCTATGCCCCCGTTGCGAGGGTACGTTCTACGACGAGTCCGTCTTGGAAACTCTCCTACGCCAGCCGGACCTGCGCCTCTCCTACCTGCGCCCGGCCATCCTACCGAACCTGGCTTCGCCCCACCCTTCTGAAGATTCACGAACCCGCATCACCTGTCCGAGCTGCGATATGCTCATGATCAGAGAATTCTATTCCGAGACCAACCCGATGCTGGTGGATCGCTGCCCCGAATGCAACGGGATCTGGCTGGACGACGGTGAGCTCGGCAACCTGGTGGCCGAGTGGGAGACCAGCTACTCCCACGTCGAGCCCGGTTTCTGGGAAGGCTTGCGGCGTCTCCTGGGGTTACAGCCCCGTATTCTTATCGACGAAACTTAGAAGTCTTAGCTCTCTCCGTGAAGCACGACGTGCACGGCGTTCTGGGAGCGCAGATAACGCTCCGCCACTCTTCGCAAATCCTGCAGCGTGACCGCATTCATCCGCTGCCGTTGTCCCCAAACTTCATCCCAGTCCATGAGGACCACTCGCCCCGCGATTTCCAGGGCCCAATCCTCCAAGTCGTCGCGACTAAAGGCGTCCTCACAAAACCAGGTACGCCGAGCCTTGTCCAGTTCTTCTTGTCTGAGAAGATCCGGTAAAGCGTCCAGGTAATCCTTGAGTTCCTCGGCCAACCCCGGCTCGATCTCCTCTGCCGTGGCCATGCCGAAATGCACCAAAGGATGCTCACGGGCCTGCGGCTCCAGACTCATCCAAACTTCCTGGACTCTCTTTCTTTCCCGAACAAAAACCTCGTACAGCCGGCATGAATCGCCCTCCCCCAGGACGCGGCTCAACAGCTCGCAAGCCTCGTAATCCGGATGGCCCGCCCTCGGAAACCGGTAGCAGAGAAGAAGATAAGAATATCCCGAACGGTCGCGGAGAACTTCACTGGCCGACTGCAGAGGCGGCACCTCCTCGGAAGCTGGAACCGGCCACATCGGCTCACACTCCCCACCCAACCTGCCAAAGGAGTTCTGGGCCAGCTCGACTGCCTGAGAGGAGGGACATCCCCCTGCAATCACCAGGAGCATCCGCTGGGGCGAGGAGGCGTGAGCGTAGTGGCGACGGATATCCTCAAGACGGCACTGTTCGAGATCCTCACGCCAACCGATGACCGGATGACCGTAGGGATGGTCGTCACCGAACGCCAGGTGTTGGAGAGTCTCGTAGGCTCTTCCCAGAGGGTTGCAATCAACCCTCATCGACCGCTCTTCCATGACCACCGACAACTCGGTGGAGAAGAGCTCTTCAGAGATATCCAGTTGGCTGAAACGGTCGGCCTCAAGGTTGAGGGCTGCCTCCAGACCTCCCATCGTGACCTGATCGAGATAGACGGTGAAATCTTCGGTGGTGAAAGCGTTGTTGAGACCTCCCCGTTGGGCCAGAATCGCATCGAAATGGCCGTCCGGAACTCTCGGCGTTCCCCGAAACATAAGGTGTTCCAGCAAGTGGGAAAGACCCGTGTGCCCCTTTTCTTCATCCATAGCGCCGGTCACGGTCCACACTTGAAGAGATATCGAAGCCAACTCCAGACGGGGTAAGCACAGAACCGGCAAGCCGTTGCTGAGGCGGTAAAGTTGGCCCTCTCTGTGGGTGTGGATCAGAGTAGGTTTCGCGGCGCCTTTCTCACCCTCCGGTTCGGGAAGCCACTCGAGCGGCGTCGACACGAAAGCTGCGGCGGGAGGCTCGAAAAACGCTTCTCCCCACTCCTTCTTCATATCCTCACCCAGGATACAGACCAGAGCCCCCTCGGGCTTCAACATCTCTCGACAGAGAGCGTTGGTCCCGTCCCTATTCACACTGTCGTGAACGTACTGAAGCCTCTCTTCTAAAGTCCAGGGTTCGTCGAACAAGACTTGCTCCAGGCGTCGCGACGTGAGGTCGGAAATCCCGTCGTAATCAAACGGCATCGAGTGAGTCACGAACTCCTTGAAGTGGTTAAACTCACTCTCCGGCAGACCGTTCTCGGCAAGTTCGTCCATGCAACCCCGGACGACACGGAGTGCTTGAGGAAGACGCTCGACGTCGGTCTGGAGACCGATCCAGAGGACTCCTCCATCGAGCCCCGAGCGTATCCGACTCTCGGCCGAATAGGCCATTCCCTCACGCATTCTGACGGCCCGAGTTAGCCGGGACAGAAAAGCCCCTCCGAACACCTCGTTGCAGAAGAGCCCTAGTCGATAGTCCTCGGCCTGTCGAGCCATGGCGGGTAGAGCAACCAACACCTCTGCTTGACTTACCGGGAAGGGGATTTCGCGAACCCTTTCCGTGATGGTCTGATAACAAGAGACTCGACCGTTCGGGTAAAACGGCGCGAAGCTGGAGGCAGAAAACCTGGATTCCAATGCTCTCGAAAGCCTCTCTTCGTTGAAGCCTCCTGTGACGCAAAGTACGGCTTCCGCTTGCTGGAGAAAGCGACGGCGAAACGCCTCCAGGGTCTGCAGATTGGCCGCCTCCAGTGAAGGCTCGTCTCCCAACAGTATCTTGGAGTAGTGATGGGTCGGTCTGAAGAAATGTTGGCGACAGACATCCCATATGACCGAGCGCTTTTCATCGGTGCGAGCCCGCAGCTGGGACAGCTGTTCTTCGACCGCCGTCTCCACCTCGAGGGGCTCCCACAAAGGGCTCCAGAGCATATTTTCTATTGTCTCCAGGGCCCACTCCAGGTCCTCGGGCAGCACCCACACTTCGATGGTGAAAAAGTCTCGGCTGGGATAAACCTGAACGTTGGCACCGCGACTGTCGCAGTCGTGAGCGAAGGCGCCCCGATCGAGCTTTCCGCTTCCGCGGGCAATCATGGTCCCTAGAAGTGTGAGATATCCAACTTCAGAGGCTTCCTCGCACTCCGTGCCGCGGCGAACGGTGAAGGTCAAGTGCACGAAAGGGGCTAGTTCCACCCTTTGGGTTGACAGTATGAATCCCGGTTTGACGGCTTGAAAAGTCGCGCTCACAATAGAAATAGACCAACCAGGAAATACGCCACAATCGCGCCACCTCCCGCTAGTAGGGCGTACGGCAATTGAGTTCTTACGTGGTCGACATGGTCGGTTACAGCCGCCATCGAGGCCATAATGGTGGTATCGCTGATGGGAGACGCATGATCTCCGAAGATTCCTCCGGAGAGAGCCGCGGCCAGAAAGGGAGCCTTGGCCACGCCGAAAGCCGCCGCGGCAGGCAATGCGACCGGTACCATGATGGCGAAAGTACCCCAAGACGTCCCCGTGGAGAACGCCACGAAAGCGGCCACGATGAAGATGACAGGCAGAAAGACGGCCGCACTCATATTGGCGCTGGCGACCTGAGCGACGAAAGCACCCGTACCGAGCAGCTTCGTCACCGAACCGAGAGTCAGAGCCATCAGAATGATGAGAGCCAGGGGCAGCATACCCTGGGCGCCTTTGATGCTAAATCTCACTAGCTCGTCCAGGGTGGCCCCAACTCCCTTTCCTCCCCCGATGGACCGGAAAGCCGACATAATCCAGAGCAGAGCCAGGGCGGCCAGCACGGACCAGAGCACCGATACGGCCCCCTGGCCGCTTTTGATGACATCCATGGCCGTGGCGGTCGCAGGGTTCGCGACTTCCGACAAACCCGTGATGTACAAACTCATCGGCATCATAAAGACCAGGGTCAGGATGGGAGCTATCATCAGCCAACCGGAAGGTGTGACGGTCTCGTCCGGAGGGGCGAAGAGGCTTTCGTCGACCATAGGCTGGGCACCGTCGGAAAGGAGCTGGCCGGCCCGTGTTCTGGCTTCCGCTTTTTTCATGGGTCCCAGGTCGAAAGCGAAGAGAGCCGTCATCAGAGCTAAAAAGACGGCGAAGAGAGAATAGAAATTGTAGAGTATGGACCGAACGAACAGAGAGACCGGCTCGGGTTCGCCCAGGGTTTGCAGAATACTGATGATGTAAGCGCCCCAGGCGTTGAACGGGATCACCAAACAGATCGGTGCGCTGGTTGAGTCGATCAGATAGGCCAGCTTCTCTCGGGAGATCTTGAATTTATCAAAGAGCGGTCTGGCCAGCGCTCCGGCCACCAGAATGGTGATGTTGCTCTCGATAAAGATCAGCACTCCCACCAGCCAAACGAGCACTTTGACCGAACGCTCCCCTTTGAGCCAGCCCGAATGTTCAAGCCAGTTCACGAACCCCCGGATGCCGCCCAGACTTTCCATACTGGAGATGAGGGAACCGATCACGAAGGTAAAGAGGACCACCATGGCGTTGCTGGGGTCGTTAAGCGTCTCCACCACGAGCTCTACCGACCTGGCCATTCCGGGCCAGAATGAAGCTTCCAGCATGATCGCGCCGCTGACAATGCCGAGCCCCAAAGCCAGGAAGACCTGGCGAGTGACGATAGCGAGCGTGATAGCTAAAAGGGGTGGTATGAGGGACCAGACTGTTTCTTCAAACACGTGGCCCTCTGGTTCGCTCCTAGAGAGCCGAGGCCTGCAGGAGGTGGAGCGCTCCCAGGGCAGGCGCTTCGGGAAGGTCTACCAGGTGTACTTTCAGTTGCAGAGTCTCCTCCAAACGAGGTAGACAGTTGCGGTCCATGTGAACGAAGCGACCGGACAGAATGAGTTGGTCCAGGGGGTAGAGTGTGCGTCTGGCCTCGACCAACTCGCAGATGGCCTGGAACGGATTGCCGTTGTCTCTCCAGGCGACGGCCCTTAGACGCTGCTCTAGCCCTAGTTCGGAGGCTCTCGGATAGCTTTTCTTATCGACAAAGCGGCCGTCGATCCAATGAGCCTCGGCCAAACCGGTCCCGGCTGTCAGGATAAGAGTGTTCAACGGTTCGGTACCCAACGGGCTGATCGGGGACACCAGATGACCCCAGGCGGCGGCCACGTCGTCGTCATAGAGGGGTCCAATGGAGGTACCGGTCTCCTCGGCCACACTCTGGGTGAGATTCGGCAACGGAACACCGAAATGTAAAAGAGTCACGCTGGTGCGATCGGGGTCCTTCAAGCCTGCGCAGGCGGTGGCTACTCTCGGTACCTGTCTTTCACTCGCGAAATACTTGACCAGACGAGAAATAGCTTCGACCCGGCGTTTGCCGTTCTCGTGCTCTGAGACCCGACTATCGATCGGCGGCAGTTCGATCTCAAGCTGAGCGAATCGACGCCCCGCCTGAAATTCGTAAATCCTGGCTTTCGTGCCGCCTATGTCCATGCAAACGCCGCTCAACAAACTCTTCCTCTGACTATCAAGTTTGGGCGAGTCTCTTCAAAGACTCGCGCTCCTTATTTGAAATTTTATCAAAACTTCCTGGAAAGGAAGAACAAAAAGAGCCCCGACCAATGGCCGAGGCTCTTCTGACGGCGTCGGATCTATTAGAGACCCAGAGCGCCGAGGATAGCACCGGAGCCGGCGAAAGCAACCGGGCCACCGCCTAGAGCGTTTCCGATGACGCCGATCAAAGCGCCTTTAACAGCACCCGTGACAGCAGCGGTACCACCCACGATGAGAGCTCCACCGACAGCACCGACAGCAGCGCCACCGCCGCCACCGGCAACACCACCGGCGACACCGCCGGCAACGCCACCGAAAGCCGCACCGACGGTACCGTTAACAACGGCACCCAGCTTGGCAACTCCACCGATGGAACCATCGCTGAAGTGGTTGGCCAACAGACCGGTAATAGCGCCACCAGCGGCGCGCATGACAACTTTGCCACCGGAGTAGTGTCCACCACCGGCTTGGCTGAAAGTGAAAGAGTCGGAAGGGGCCGCAGCAGCTTCGTTGCTAGCGGCTTGAGGAGCGGGAGCAGCGGCTTTGGAAGCTTGCATAGGAAGTCTGGTCGTTTGAATTTGCATCTGAATAGTCCTTATATACGATATTTGCCAAGACGCACGGTCGAGGCGGTATGAGTCAATACTTGAATTCTAAATGTCTAGACCAAATGGTACGTTAAGAAAAGTTTAATCTGCGGTCAAAAGTTTGATAACAACCGGACTCTCCATCACAGATGAATGTTAGGATAGTCTGCTACGGCGAAACGCCGAACCAACCGTCGGGGGACGAGGTCACTCGAAAGGCTCTGGTCTGGTTGGATGGTGGCGAATTGAGGTCTGTTTCCGGGGTATACCCGAACTTGCTCCAACCGCCTTCGGTAGGCACAAAGACCTCTTTCCAGCCGTCCGCCCACAAGCATACGATCCGCTCTTCTTGGCGGGACCACGTTCCCGGGTTGTTGGATGGATAGTCACTCCAAGCCGACCCGTCCGGATATAGACGAACTTGGAGAGGAGCACCGTCGCCGTGTGAAACCCACCACAAACCGGTTGCTTCTTCCGCTGAGGAGGTCCCATATAGAACTATTAATGCGAGAGCTAGGAGCTTGGTGAAAGAGAACTGCATAAGCCGGATTTCTGCCACGAAACTTCGATTTCATCCTGCGGGTCGAAACCGCGGAAAAGTGCCGGTTGTATTGGCGGGATCGGCGGAGATGGGCAGTC
>Ga0207914_100392_pt1 | contig 18431 bp, 15 predicted proteins | sample DeeseametaMP2497_FD_184171 | JGI IMG/M metagenome (GOLD analysis project Ga0207914, IMG submission 184171) | Marine microbial communities from East of Antigua and Barbuda, Atlantic Ocean - MP2497 (SPAdes) | ecosystem: Environmental > Aquatic > Marine > Oceanic | place: East of Antigua and... | reverse complement strand
CATCCTGCAGCAGTGGGCGGAAGCCGGGATACTGGACCCCGCCGATCTGGAAGCGCGCGCCCGCGCCATGTTCGACCGGCCAGAGGTCCATCCGCTGCTGCGCGCGCTGTGGCAGCCGCGCCTGATCGAGGCGATCCGCTGGATCGCGGCGGAAGTGGTGCGCGACAAGGCGGAAGGGCGCACCATCCTTGCCGTCGAAAAGGAAGGGCGCGCAGACATTGCCGAGGTGACGCTGATGGGCAAGGCGGACAGGATCGACCGCCTGCCCGACGGCACGCTAGGCATTATCGACTACAAGACCGGCAAGCCGCCCAGCGCAGCGCAGGTGAAGGCGGGCTTTGCGCTGCAATTGGGGCTGCTGGGCGTGATCGCGGAAAATGGCGGGTTTGACTGCATTACGGGGAAGAGGACCGCAGGCGGCTTTGAGTATTGGTCGCTCGCCAAGAAGGGCGATCAGTTCGGCTATCGCGAAAGTCCGGTCGATCCGATGGGCGCGCGCAACAAGATCGTCACGGACCAGTTTACCGCCAGGGTCCATCAACAGTTTGAAGAGCTGGCGCAGGCCTTCCTGCTGGGGACGGCGCCCTTCCGTGCGGAAATCAACCCCGAAGTCGCCAATTATGGCGATTATGACCAGCTGATGCGGCTGGAGGAATGGTATGGCCGCGACGATGGCTAAGGCGCTGCAACCCTTGCAGGGCAACCAGGCCCGCGCCGCCGCACCGGACGCGCATGTCTGGCTGTCCGCGTCGGCAGGGACCGGCAAGACCCATGTGCTGACCGCACGCGTGTTCCGCCTGCTGCTGCAAGGGGTGCGGCCGGAAAATATATTGTGCCTGACCTTTACCAAGGCTGGCGCGGCAGAAATGGCCGATCGCATCCATGACCGGCTCGCCGCCTGGGTGCAGATGGACGACAAGAGGCTGTTCGCCGATCTGGAGGCGCTGGGCGAGGAGTCCGGGCCGGATGCGCGCGATTTTGCGCGGCGGTTGTTCGCCGAAGTGCTGGAGTCGACCGGCGGCGGGCTGCGTATCCAGACAATCCATGGCTTTTGCCAGCAATTGCTGACCGCCTTTCCGCTGGAGGCAAACCTGACGCCCGGCTTCAGGCCGCTCGACCAGCGCGAACAGACCAATCTCGCCCGGCAGACGCTGGCCGACATGGTGGTGCGCGCGCATGAGACGCGCGACGATGCACTGTTCGCGGCGTTGCAGGCGATCAGTCTGCGGCTGGGCGAGGGTGGGGCGGAAAACTATCTTCTGCGGTGCGCGGCGAAGGGCGATGCACTGGAATATCTGCCCGATGCGATCACGCCCTGGGTCATGGCCGAACTTGGCCTGCCGGAGGGCGACATCGACCAATGGCTGGCCGACCAATGCGCGGACGCAAGCTTCGATATGCGCACGCTCGACCAGATCGTGCAGGTGAATGTGCAATGGGGCAAGAGCCGCGGGCTGGAACGGTGCGACCGGATTGCCGCGTGGCGCGCGCTTGACCCGGCAGGCCGGGCCGCCACCCTGTCCGACCTGCATCGCGCTTGGGCCAAGGCGGATGGCGAGATCATGCTGACGAAGGGGTGGGTGCCGCCGGTCGATGGCTATGCCGAAATGGCGACCCGGCTCTACGACCGCTGCGCCGAGCTGATCGCGATGAAGCTGCGCGCCGATTATGCGGCGCTGCTGGGGCAGGCGCTCCATGCCGGGCGGGCCTATGCGCGGGCCTATGCGCAGGCCAAGCAACTGGCCGGTGCTGTAGATTTCGACGACCTGATCGCCCGCGCCGCCGCGCTGCTGGAGCAGGACGGGATTGCGGAATGGATCCGGTACAAGCTGGACCAGCGGATCGACCATATATTGGTGGACGAGGCGCAGGATACCAACGCCGCCCAATGGCGCATCGTGAGGACGCTGGCGGAGGAATTTTTCGCAAGCGAGTGGCAGCCGGGCGACAAGGTGCGGACAATCTTCACCGTCGGCGATTTCAAGCAGGCCATCTTCGGCTTTCAAGGGACCAGCCCGGCCAATTTCGCTGCGGCGCAAATCCTGTTCCAGCGGGATGCCGACAATAGCGGTCACGATTTTCACAACCTGTCTCTCGACCAGAGCTTCCGTTCGACCCCGGCGGTGTTGGACGTGGTGGACCGCACCATTTCGACCCTGCGCGCCGATCGGCTGGGGCTGGAGGCGGGCGACGTCCATCATATCAGCGCCAACCGGCATCCGGGCGAAGTGCTGCTGTGGAAGCCGGTCGTCGCCAACCTGTCCGGCGAGGCCGAGGGCGAGGAGGATTGGGCCGCCGATCAGGAGCGGGTGCTGGCGCAGAAGATCGCGCAACAGATCAGGCAATGGATCGACGACGGGGTGATGCTCGAAAGCCGGGGGCGTCCAGTGCGGGCAGGGGACATCATGATCCTGGTCCGTCGCCGCAGCGAACTGGCCCGGCTGATCGTGGCGCGGCTTTATGAGGAGAAGGTGGCGGTTGCCGGGATCGACCGGCTACGGCTCAATGCGCCGCTGGCGGTGCGCGATCTGCTGGCCGCACTGCGCTTTGCGGTGCAACCCGACGACGAGCTGAACATGGCGTCGCTATTAGTTTCGCCGCTGATCGGCTGGACCCAGGACGAATTGATGCACCGGCTGATCGGGCGCAAGACCGGACTGTGGCGGCACCTGCTCCAGACGCAGGACGAAGAAACGCTCAAGCCCTTACGCGATTTGCTGGCGGTTGCGGACCTGACGACGCCCTATCGCTATCTGGAGGGGATATTGTCGGGGCCGATGGATGGCCGCCGTCGCCTGATCGAACGACTGGGAGCCGAAGCGGTCGATCCGATCGAGGAACTGCTCAACGCGGCGCTGGCGTTCGAGAGTGACGACCATCCCTCGCTCCAGCGCTTCATCGACTGGTTCGACCGGGGCGAAGTCGACATCGTGCGCGATGCGGCGGCGCAGGGCGACATGCTGCGCCTGCTGACGGTGCACGGCGCCAAGGGGTTGCAGGCGCCCGTCGTCATATTGGCGGATGCCTGCCTTGATCCCGATGCGGGCAATCGCGCGGATGCGCTGCTTTGGAACGGCCTGCCCATCCTTGCCCCGCGCAAGCCGGAGCGGCAGGGGCCGATCGGCGAGGTGGCCGAGCAGGCCGCCTCCGTCGAGCGGGAGGAGCATTGGCGGCTGCTCTATGTCGCCCTGACCCGCGCGGAGGAAAAACTGATCGTCGCCGGATCGCTGGGACCAAGGGCGAAGGGCGAAGTGAAGCCTGAAAGCTGGTTCGCGGCGGTCGAAGGCGCGATGGCTTCGCTGGGCGCGGAGTGGGAGGCGGACCCATTATGGGGCGCGAGGCGGCGCTGGCTGGGGACGGAGGATTTGCCATCGCGGAAGGCAGAGCCGGAAGCCCCGCAGGAGCAAGTCGCCGCCGACATACCCGACTGGCTGCGTCGGCCCGCGCCAGTGGAAGCGCGCCCGCCGCGTCCGCTCGCCCCGTCCGCGCCGGTCGAGGACGACGTGCCTTATCCGCCGCCCACGCCCGCGATGCGCGCGGCTGCGGAGCGAGGGCGATGGCTCCATGCCCTGTTCGAACGGTTGCCAGGTGTCGAGCCTGAACGTCGCCGGGACGCCGCCGACCGCTGGCTGCTCCAGCAGGGGGCGGACGATGCGGCGGTTCGGCAGGATATTGTCGCGCAGGCGCTACAGGTGATCGAAGCACCCGATTTTGCCGACCTGTTCAGCCCCGATGCGCTCGCCGAAGCGCCTATAGCGGCGGTGGTTGGCGAAGCGGTAATCGCCGGAACCGTGGACCGGCTATGTGTTGGCCCGGATCGCATCCAGTTGGTGGACTTCAAGACCGGACGGATCGCGCCGATCGGCGTGGACGAGGTGCCCACGGCACATGTCCGTCAGATGGCCGCCTATGCCGCCGCGCTGGCTGTCATCTTCCCCGACCGGACGATCGAAGCGGGACTGCTTTACACCAGTGCCGCGCGGCTCATCACCCTGCCGCCCGCCCTGCTGGCAACGCACAAGCCGGGCTTTGTCCCTGCGCAGGAGAATTTGCCGCTCTGACCCGTTGAGCCGGATGCGTGCACGCCCTAGATACCGCTTCAAGACAAGGAGATTATAGTCATGGCCACCAAGGCAGTTACCGACAGCAGCTTCAAGGCTGACGTGATCGATTCCGACAAGCCCGTGCTTGTCGATTTCTGGGCCGAATGGTGCGGCCCGTGCAAGATGATCGGCCCGGCTCTGGAGGAAATCTCCGACGAGCTGGGTGACAAGCTGACGATCGCCAAGGTCAATATCGACGAAAATCCCGATGCGCCGGGTCAATATGGCGTGCGCGGCATCCCGACGATGATCCTGTTCAAAAATGGCGAACCGGCGGCGACCAAGGTTGGCGCAGCGCCCAAGAGCGCGCTCAAGAGCTGGATCGAAGGCGCCCTCTGATCAGGTGGTCCGGGCGTCGTAACGGATACGACGTCCGGATGATCAGCGAAACAGCAGTTCCGCCGCCATGTCCCACAGCCTTGGCGAGGATGCACCGAGCAGACCCCGGCGCATGTCGCCCACGACATAGGCGGTACCATCGAGCCGCTGACAGCAACCGCCCGCTTCATTCAGGAACAATGTGCCCGCCGCATGGTCCCATGGCAGGGTGCGGGCGAACACCGACACATCATTCTGTCCCAGCACCAGCCGGGGATATTGTTCGGCCGCACAGCGGGGAATATCGACCAGCGCGAACCTGTCCTGCGACCGTAGGGCGATGTCGGCGCGCTCGTCCGGCGTCATGAAATAGACCGCCAGCGCTGCGATCGGCAAAGCACCGCCACTTTCACGCGCCTGCACCCGTTCATCATCGATATGACTGCCACCGCCCAGCATCGCATGGCACAGCCGTCCGCTGATCGGATCGAGAATCCAGCCGGCCAGCGTCGTCCCGGCATCCGCCAGCGCGATCATGATGCCGAAGGGCGGCTTGCCGGCAGCGAAATTGCCGGTGCCGTCGATCGGGTCGATGATCCAGTTGAGACCATCGCCCGCCCGGTCGAGTATCGAAGGGTCGGCAGCGCAGGCTTCCTCCCCGATAATGCCTGCTTCGGGCAGGATCGCGGCCAGCCCCTCGGCCAGCCGGATTTCGCTTTCCTTGTCCGCGATGGTGACCAGATCGTCGGCATCCGCCTTTTCACTGATCTCGCTGCTCGCCAGATTCTGGTAGCGGGGCATCACGACATTGCGGGCCACATCGCGCATCAGCGCGACGACCGGGGCGTGCAGTTCCAGCATCAACTGCGATAGTCCGCATTGATCGAAATATAGCCATGGGTGAGGTCACAGGTCCACACCGTCGCGCGGCCCTCGCCCAGCCCCAGGTCGACGCCGATGACGATGTCCTGCCCCTTCAGATGCGCGGCAACCGGCGCTTCGTCATAGCCCTCCACCGCCAGGCCGCCGGTCGCCACCTGAGTCGCGCCGAAACGGATGGAGAGCAGGTCGCGATCAGCCGGTTCGCCAGCCTTGCCGATCGCCATGACGACACGGCCCCAATTGGCGTCCTCACCTGCAATCGCCGTCTTGACCAGCGGCGAGTTGGCGATCGACAGGGCAATCCTGTGCGCGCTGTCGTCGCTGGTTGCGCCCTCGACACTGATCTCGACAAATTTGGTCGCGCCTTCGCCATCGCGCACGACGAGATGGGCAAGTTGGCGGCACAGATCGGCCAGCGCGGCGGCAAAGGCATCGGCGCCTGTATCGTCCATGCTGGTGAGCGGCGCGTTGCCTGCCTTGCCGGTGGCAAAGGCCAGTACCGTATCGCTGGTCGACGTATCGCTATCGACCGTGATGCAGGAAAAGCTGCGAGTGTTGGCGGCCGAGAGCATGGATTGCAGCAGCGCCGGGTCGATCGTGGCATTGGTGAAGATATAGCCGAGCATCGTCGCCATATCCGGCGCGATCATGCCCGACCCCTTGATGATGCCGACCAGATCGACCCGCGTTCCCCCGATCATGGCGGAGACATGGGCGCCCTTGGCGAAAGTGTCGGTCGTGCCGATGCTGTTGGCGGCATCTTCCCAGCCGCAGGGGGCGGCGGCAAAGGCCGCTTCAAGACCGGCCTCTGCCTTGTCGATGGGCAAGGGCACGCCGATCACCCCGGTCGAGGAGACGAATATGTCCGAGGGCTTGCAGGAAAGGTGATTGGCGACCTTGGCCGCGATCGCCTCCACCGCCGCGCGACCGCGATGGCCAGTGAAAGCATTGGCATTGCCCGCATTGACGACGAGCGCGCGCGCCGACCCCAGCGGAATGGCGTCCCGACACCATTCGACTTCGGGGGAGGGGCATTTGCTCTGCGTCGTCACGCCAGCGACCGCCGTGCCTGCGTCGAGTTCGACATAGGTGAGGTCGCACCGCTCCCACGCCTTGTATCCGGCACGGGCGCGACGCAGCGTCACACCTGCGATCGGAGGCAGGGCCGGAAAGGCGGCGGGGGCGAGGGGGGAGGGCTTGCTCATGGCAACCCGATACGAGATACGAAGCAAATAATACAGGGCAACTTTCCATCAAAAAAACAATATAAATCAGATACTTGGTCGTTTAGCAACTTTCACTTGCCTTACCTTCCCGTTTAGCAATGATTAGGTGATACCGTGTAGCCGAGGGAGTGCAGGAGTTATGACCATTGAAATCAAGCGTGGCGATAATTCATCAATAGACCAAGCACTGTCCGCAATCGCTCCAAATATACTACAATCATCCGGGTCAGTATTCTATTCCGGTAGATCAGCTTTTTCAAAAAAGAGCGACCTGTATATTCTCGGCCTGAATCCTGGTGGAAATCCTGTTGATCAGGTTTCTGAAACTGTCGCTGCCGATATTGACCAATTTTGGACGCAGCCTGCTTCATGGTCGGCCTATGCTGATGAGTCGTGGCAAGGCGCTGCCCCAGGAACATGGGGTATGCAGCCTCGGATATTGCATATGTTGGCACGGCTCAAACTGGCGCCAAGAGAAGTCCCAGCGAGCAACCTTATATTTGTCCGAACCTCTTCCGAAGCTGCGTTACGGCAACAGAAAGCGCAATTGATCCGGGATTGTTGGCCGGTGCATCAGGCCGTAATCGACAGCCTGAACGTCACGGCTTTACTCTGTTTCGGCGGGACAGCCGGACGCGGGTTCGAGAGCGTCTCGGCGCGAGTCAACTCATCGATAGTTATCGCGAAACCAACGATCGGGGATGGGCTAGCGAATGCCATCAAGCATTGGATGGCCGAAGGGTCGTTACGGTCTCTCATCCCGGTCGAGCGGACTGGCGGAATCCGCTTGCGGACCCGACCGGGTTGGTAGCCAGAGCATTGGCGCTTTGATGGCCTGCCGGAGTGTGTCACTTGAGCGAATTGACTATCCAACGCCCACACCCTAAATCGCGGCGCATATTTGCGTGCGGGGCGTTTTCGCCCCGCACATCCCCGTAAAGTCAGGAATTTGCATGTTCGGCGCCCTCGCCAAGTCCATCTTCGGATCGTCCAACGAACGCTATGTGAAGTCGCTGGGCAAGATCGTCGACAAGATCGCCTCGTTCGAGCCATCGGTTCAGGCGCTGAACGACGCGGATCTGGCAGCGCAGACGGTGCGTTTTCGTGAACGGCTGGCCGCTGGCGAGACGCTGGACGACCTGCTGCCGGAAGCCTTTGCAACGGTACGCGAAGCTGCCGTCCGGGTGCTGGGCATGCGGCATTTCGATGTGCAGATGGTGGGCGGTATCGTCCTGCATCGCGGCGAAATCGCCGAAATGCGGACGGGTGAGGGCAAGACGCTGGTGGCGACGCTGGCCACCTATCTCAACGCGCTGGAGGGCAAGGGCGTCCATGTCGTTACCGTAAACGACTATCTGGCCAGCCGCGACTGCGAATGGATGGGGCAGGTCTATCGCTTCCTGGGGCTGACGACCGGCGTGATCGTGCCGAACATCAGCGAGGATCAGCGCCGCGCCGCCTATGCCGCCGACATTACCTATGCGACGAATAACGAGCTGGGCTTCGACTATCTGCGCGACAATATGAAATATGACCGCGCGTCGATGGTCCAGCGCCCCTTCAATTTCGCCATCGTCGACGAAGTGGACTCGATCCTGATCGACGAGGCGCGCACGCCGCTGATCATTTCCGGGCCGACCGACGACAAGTCGGAACTCTATGTCGCGGTCGATGCGATCGTGAAGCAGATCGACGAATCCGATTATGAAAAGGACGAGAAACAGCGTTCCGTCACCCTGACTGAAGAGGGGACCGAAAAGATCGAGCGGCTGCTGGAGGCGGCGGGGTTGCTGCAGGGCAGCAACCTCTATGATTTCGAGAATACGCAGGTCGTCCATCATGTGAACCAGGCGCTGCGCGCGGTCGTGATGTTCCGCCGCGACATCGATTATATCGTCAAGGACGGCAAGGTCGTCATCATCGACGAATTTACCGGTCGCATGATGGACGGACGCCGCTGGTCCGACGGGCTGCATCAGGCTGTGGAAGCCAAGGAAGGCGTCCAGATCGAGCCGGAGAACCAGACGCTGGCGTCGGTCACCTTCCAGAATTATTTCCGCATGTATCCCAAGATTTCGGGCATGACCGGCACCGCTTCCACCGAAGCGACCGAATTCTACGAAATCTACAAGATGAACGTCGTCACCATCCCCACCAACAAGCCGGTGCAGCGGATCGACGAGCAGGACAGTTTCTACAAGAATATCGAGGACAAGTTCCGCGGCATTGCCCGCACGATCAAGGAACATTCGGAAAAGGGCCAGCCAGTGCTGGTCGGGACCGTGTCGATCGAAAAGTCCGAAATGCTGTCCGAATTCCTCAACCAGGAAGGCGTGCCGCACGCGGTGCTGAACGCGCGCTTCCATGAGAGCGAAGCGCATATCGTGGCGCAGGCCGGGCGCAAGGGCGTGGTGACGATCGCCACCAACATGGCCGGGCGCGGGACCGACATCCAGCTGGGCGGCAATCTGGAACTACGGGTCGAGGATGAATTGCGCGACATGCCCGAAGGGCCGGAGCGCGACGCCGCGATCGAAGCGATCAGGGCGGAAATTGCGGCGGAGAAAGCCGAAGTGCTGGCGGCCGGCGGTCTGTTCGTGCTGGCGACCGAGCGGCATGAAAGCCGCCGTATCGACAACCAGCTGCGCGGCCGTTCGGGGCGTCAGGGCGATCCTGGCCTGTCGCGCTTCTACCTCAGCCTGGACGACGACCTGATGCGCATCTTTGGCCCGGACACAATGTTCGCCAAGATGATCCGGTCCAACCTGGAAGATGGCGAAGCGCTGCCCCCGTCCAAATGGCTGAGCAAGGCGATCGAGACCGCGCAGAAGAAGGTCGAGGCGCGCAACTACGACATTCGCAAGCAGGTCGTCGAATATGACGACGTCATGAACGACCAGCGCAAGGTGATTTACGAGCAGCGGTCCGACATCATGGATGCAGAGACGGTCGACGATGTCGTCACCGACATGCGCCATGAAACGGTCAACGACATTGTCGGCAGCAGCTGCCCGCCCGGCACCTATCCCGAACAATGGGACATCGCCAAGCTGAAGGCGCGAACGCTGGAAATTCTGGGCCTTGAGCCGGATTTCGACGCCTGGCTGGCCGAAGATGCGGTCGACCCTGAAATGATCGAGGAGCGGCTCTCCGCCCTGGCCGACGAAACCGTCGCGGACAAGGTGCGGGAGGTCGATCCTGCGGACTGGCACATGATCGAAAAGTCGATCCTGCTCCAGAGCCTCGATCATCACTGGAAAGAGCATCTCTCGACGCTTGATGCGCTGCGTCAGGTCGTGCATCTGCGCGCCTATGCGCAAAAGACGCCGATCAACGAATATAAGCAGGAAGCCTTTGCCCTGTTCGAGCGGATGCTGGAAAATATCCGGGAGGATGTGACGGGATCGATCGCGCGGGTGCAGTTCCGCATGGACGCGCCGCTGCCCGAATTCGACCTGCCCGTGCTACCTGATTTTATCACGACCCATATCGATCCTTTCTCCGGCGAAGATAACAGCGCCGATTTCGATGCAGGGACATTTGGCGGGATCACGACGACGATCCCGCGCGCGCCTGCGGTCCCGGCCGGCGAATTCGCCAATCTGGACATCAGTCGCAATGCGCCGTGCCCCTGTGGTTCGGGCCAGAAATACAAGCATTGCCACGGCGCGCTGGCCTGATTTCCAATCGGGGGGGCAGAGACCCGTTCATAGCTGCCCCCCTGTTAACCAGCCCGCTTATCGCTTCTGCAAGATTGCTGCGACAGATTCACATCTGATCCTGGGGGGAAACCGGGAGACAGCGATGAACAGCATCCATTACAGGCCGCAGGTCCAACGTCGCCGCGAAAGCCGCTTCATAGCCAATGCCCGCGCGACGCTTTTATGGGACGGTGTTACCGAACCCGTCACCATCCTGAATATCTCCTCCTACGGCGCGCTCGTCACCGGCCTGTATCTACCGCCGATCGGCGCGCGCGTTACGGTGATTGCCGACTATCTGGAAGTATGCGGCACGGTGATCTGGTGCGGCGTGGAGCGTTGCGGCCTGTTGCTGAGCCGAGAGATAGACCCATTGGCGGTGATCGCCGAGCCATCGGTCAGCACGGTGGACCCAACCCCGCAACGCGAAATCAGCCTGAAACGGATTGCGCCCGGAACCTACGCCTGAGCACCGCGAGGCCGGATAGGCCGCGCGTCAAAACCTCTAGCGAGATGCGATATTGGCGGGCCATGCGAGATAGCGATGAGAACTATATCTACTCCATAGCCCTCCATGACCCTATAAAATAGGCATACGCATGAAAATCGACGGTCTTCATGGTGCGGTCTCCTTCCGTCCGGTCGGGACTCACCATGAACACTGGGGTATCGGGACTATGGAAATCGACAAGGACAAAATCGACGATGCAGTCCTTGCGCTGCTCTTCCACTCACTCGGCCGGGACGGCCGGTCATGGAAGAGCTTCGATTGGGGCGCGATGAACCGAGTGCATGAGAAGAGGTTCATCAGCAATCCGTTCGGCAAGGCGAAATCCGTCGTGTTGACCGACGAGGGAATCGAGCGGTCGGAACAGCTTTTCCGGACGCTCTTCTGCAAGCCCGAATAAGACGACCGAACTGAAGTGCTATTTCCTGATCGTAACGCCGAACAGATGCTTCGCCATGAACTCGGTGAACGCAGTCAGCTTCGGTGAGGGATATCGGGTCGAGGGCCAGAGCAATCGGAACGTCCCCGCATTCGCGGTGTGCTCTTCGAGAATCTGAACCAGCCTTCCGGCCTCGATGTATCGCGCCACCACGAAATCCGGCAGGCAGGCGATGCCAATGCCCTGTTCGGCCAGAGACAGCAGCGGTTCGATAGTGCTCGCCACCAACGTCGCAGGAAGCTCAATGTCCAACGCCCCTCCATCGGCATGGAGCGGCCACCGTTCAAGTTTGCCGGTGCTCGGAAACTTGTGGTGCAGGCAGCTATGGTCCAAGAGATTGGCAGGCGTCTGCGGCGTGCCTCGGGCTTTCAAATAGCCAGGCGCAGCCACGATTTGGTGCCGGAACGTGAACCGCCCCGGGTTTACCGGAGAGTTTCTGGTTCAATGATTAGGCTGCTTTTGCGGCGGCGTTCAAGCTTGTGTAGAATTCCTCCTCTGCTTCGTTCGGTGTGACGTAACCGATGGCGCTGTGCAGGCGCGTCTTGTTATACCAGTCGACCCACTTCAGGGTTTCCCACTCGACTTGACCCACGGATTTCCAAGGGCCGAGGAACTTGATGACCTCGGTCTTGAACAGGCCGATGATGCTTTCAGCCAGAGCGTTGTCATAGGAATCACCGACGCTGCCGACCGAGGTGTCGATGCCCGCCTCGGCCAGCCGCTCGGTATATCGGATCGAGAGATATTGGCTGCCCCGGTCGCTGTGATGGATCAGCTTGTCAGCCTCGGACGGCGCGCGCTGGCAGATGGCCTGATTCAGAGCGTCGAGGACGAAACCGGTGGTCATCGAAGTCGAGACGCGCCAGCCGACGATCTTGCGGGCGAAGACGTCGATCACGAAGGCCACATAAACCATGCCCTGCCAACTTGAGACGTAGGTGAAATCGCTGACCCACAGCTGGTTCGGCATGTCTGCCACGAAGACCCGGTTCACCTTGTCGTCCGGACAGGGTTGGGCCGCATCGGGGTTGGTCGTGACGACCTTCTTGCCGCGCACAACGCCTTGCAACCCCATGACCTTCATCAGCCGCTCCACTGTGCAACGGGCGATGTCGCACCCTTCGCGGCGCAACTGGTGCCAAACCTTACGCGCGCCATATCGGCCTCTGCTGCCGTCGAATATCTGCTTGATGGAAGTCATGTCCTTCTGGTCCTGCCTGGCCCGATCCGATGCCAGGGTGGGATCACGCTCCACAGCCTTGAAACTGTAGAACGTCGATGGTGCGATCCCCAGAACCCGGCAGATCGGCCCGACACCAAAGACGCCACGGTGATCGTCGAGAAACGCGATCATTTGCGGAACGGGCGGTCGAGCTCCGCCGCAGCGAAATATGCGCTGGCCTTCTTCAGGATCTCATTGGCGGTGCGAAGCTCCCGCACCTCGCGTTCCAGTTCCTTGATCCGGTCCTTCTCCGCGCTCGTCAGCCCGCCGCGCTCTCCGCGGTCACGCTCCGCCTGCTGGCACCAGACGCGCAGACTGTCGGGAGAGCAGCCAAGCTTCGGCGCGATCGCCTTGTAGGCCGCACTGTCGCTGGCGTAGTCGCCGCGGTTCTCGCGGAAAAGCCGAACACCGCGTTCGCGCAGTTCGGCCGGATAGGCGGGGGTGAATCTTTGCTTCGTCATAGGGCTCATCCTTTGAGTGCTCTACTCTCCGGTAAACCCGGGGCGGTTCAACGTGCCGATAACACGGGTCATCAGACGCGAATCGCTGACCTCGCCGGTGCGGATCACCGCGTCGAACCCCTCATCAATGACATCCACGAGCCGATCCGTGAAATCAAGGTCCAGCTCAATCTCCGGGTAGGTGCGGACAAAAGCCCCGATTGCCGGCAGTAACAACATACCGACGAGCGGAAGGCTGACGCGCAGCTTTCCGCGTGGCGCTTCCTGGCGCTGCGACAGTTCCAACTCGGCGGCCTCGATTTCGCAGACGATGCGGCGGCAGCGTTCAAGAAACAGCACGCCCTCGGGGGTTAGCGTGATGCTGCGCGTGCTGCGATGGAAGAGGCGCACGCCGAGCCGATCTTCGAGCCGGGCGACCGCTTTGCCTATGGCGGAAGCGGACACGCCAAGCTGGCGGCCAGCAGCAACGAAACTGCGGGTTTCCGCCGCCTGCATGAACGCGCCTAGCCCGGCCATGTGATCCATCATGCCAATCTCCATTGCGGACGCATATGTCCGCTAAGAATGGAAATGTAGCCTGATTTTCTTTTCTCAGCACGTCTTTATGTTTCCGCGAAATCAAACAGTCGGACCAAGACCAATCGCCTGAAGCAATCGTCGGACTCCGCCTGGCAAACCTTTCAACTGTCCTTGCAGACGGAATCCTGACCGTGACGACAACAACCCTTGATGGATCCTCAGCCAGAAAATGGCTACTTCTGCTCTCCGCGTGCCTGACTGGCGTGCTGATCCCGCTTTGCTTCACCGGCCCGGCGGTTGTTCTGCCATCCGTGAACGAAGCGCTCGGCGGCACGGCCGTCCAGCTCAATTGGGTCATCAACGGTTATATCCTGACCTATGGCAGCGCGATGATGGCAGCGGGGAGCCTGACCGACATCTACGGCCGCAAGCGTGTCTGGCTGTCGGGGCTGGCGCTGTTCGCCGCCGCCACCATCGCCATTCCGTTTTCGCCGACCGTGATCTGGATGGATGTGTTCCGATTGATACAGGGTCTTGGAGGCGCTGCCGCATTCGCGGGGGCCATGTCGTCGCTGGCGCAGGAATATGATGGCCACGCCCGGACGCGGGTGTTCAGCTTGCTCGGCACAACCTTTGGCGTGGGTCTGGCCTTCGGCCCGCTCGCGGCTGGTGCGCTCGTGGATTCTCTGGGCTGGCAATGGGTGTTCCTGGCGACCGCCGCCATTGGCCTCCTTGGTTTCGTGATGGTTGCATGGTCGGCGCGGGAATCCCGCGATCCTAACGCCACAGGTCTGGACTGGCCGGGGGCCATCAGTTTTACGGCGGCTTTGGCCCTCTTCACCTACGCGGTGTTGCTGGCGCCGGAAGAAGGCTGGGGCAGCGCTGCGGTTGTCGGATCGCTGCTGGTCTCTGCCATTCTGTTCGCGGCTTTCATTGTCATCGAACGGCGCGTGGCGAGGCCGATGCTCGACCTGTCGCTGTTCGCTAGAGCCAAATTTGTCGGCGTGCAAATCCTCGCTGCATCGCCCGCCTTCTTCTATGTGACCCTCATCATTCTTCTGCCGGCCCGGTTCATCGGGATCGAGGGTCAGTCCGCACTCGATGCCGGGCGGCTGATGATTGCCTTGTCGGTGCCCTTGCTCGTCGTGCCTTTCTTGGCCGCCACTCTGGCCCGATGGGTAACGGCTGGCGTGCTGTCCGGCATCGGTCTCCTTATCACCGCACTTGGACTGGTGTGGCTGGCGCAGGCGCTGTCGGTGGGCAACGGCGCGTCGATCATCCTGCCGATGGCCACTATCGGCATCGGCATCGGTCTGCCCTGGGGCCTGATGGATGGTCTTGCCGTCAGCGTGGTCGAAAAGGAACGCGCCGGTATGGCGACGGGCATCTTCAACGCGGTGCGCGTTTCGGCCGATGGCGTCGCCATCGCCATCGTCGGCGCGCTGCTGGCCGGGCTGATACAGTCCGGCTTGATCAGAATGTTCTCCGCCACGGCAACAAGCCATGACGGCATGATCGAGGCGGCGAACCGTATCGCCATGGGCGACCTCGCCGGTGCCACCACGATCCTGCCTGATGTCGGACGCGCGCTGCTGGTTCAGAGCTACGACAACGCTTTCCAGATGCAGCTTTACATCCTCGCTGCGGCCAGTGTTGTGACAGCGCTGATCGTTTTCGCACTGCTCGGACGTGTCCGGACACATGACGAGGATGGCGCATGACCATCGCTTCGTCATCCTCCACGGCAAAAAAAACGATAGATCGGTCTGGCGTATGTGGGCGGCGGCGTGGATCGTCACCGCGATATTCATTCTTTCCAACTCCGCGACGCCACTCTACGTCCGCTGGCAGTCCAGCATCGACTTTTCCTCGACCATGCTGACGGCGATCTTTGCCGCATACATCCTCGGGCTTCTCCTGACTCTTCTGGTCGTCGGACAGCTATCCGACCGCTTCGGACGCAGGCCCGTCCTCGTGCCCGGCTTGGCCGCCGCGATCATAGCATGTCTGCTCTTTGCCGGCGCGCAATCGGTAATCATGTTGCTGATCGCAAGATTCCTGTCCGGCATCGCGGTCGGCGCGGCGGTGTCGGCGGGCATGGCGTCCGTCGTCGATCTGGGCGGACCGGATCGGCGGCGGCAAGCATCGTTGCTCGCTTCGGTCTCGATGGTCCTCGGCGCGGGCCTCGGCCCGCTGCTGGCCGGTAGTCTCGCGCTTGCGCTGCCCGAACCGATCCTGCCGATCTTCGGCGCCGAACTCGCGATCCTTGCCAGCGCGACGCTATTGGTATTCCTCCTGCCGCTGCGAGAGGGCACGCCCACGGCCAGCGCTGCATGGCGGCTGCGTTTGCCGAGCGTTCCACAGCCCAACCGCCGACACCTTGCCTTCGGCATCGCCGTGTTCGGGCCGGGGATCACCGCCACATCGTTCGTGCTGTCGCTCGGCCCTTCGCTGCTCTCCCGCCTGATCGGCGTGGCAAGCCCGCTGATCGCTGGCGCCATGGCCTGCGGGATGTTCCTGACGGCGACGGGCGTGCAATTCCTCGCTCGCAGCCGTCCCGTGCGCACGATCTTCCTGCTCGGCGCGAGCGCGACCGTGCTGTCCATGGTCGGGATCGGGATCGCCGTCGCGGCTTCCAGTGCCGTGGCCCTGATCGTCGCGGCGCTGCTCGCCGGTAGCGGCCAGGGTCTCGGTCAACTCGGCGGGCTGACGCTTATCGGGCTGCATGTCCCTGCCGAACGCCGCGCCGAAGCCAACGCCGTCCTCAACATCGGCGGCTATATCCCCGCCGGCCTCATGCCGATGGCGACGGGCCTGGTCATTGATCGAGCCGGACTGGCAACGGGCGCGATCTGCTTCGCCGTCGCTCTCGCAGTCATTGCCGTCGCCGGGGGCTTCTTCGTCGGCCGCAATCTGGCCGAGGCGGAGGATCAGCCATGAGCCGCCCGGAAGCGAATCTTGATTGGAAGCGGCCGGCAGGAATCGAAGATCACGCCGCATACAATCGCCTGTTCCAGCCCGGGCGGCTGACGTTCGGCTTCATGGCGCCGCTCGAAGGCTATCCATCCTCGCCGGGGCCGACGCTGCGGGATCATACGGCAATGGTGCGGAAGGCCGACGAACTCGGCTTCTCCGCCATCTGGCTGCGTGATGTTCCGTTTCTCGACCCCGGATTTGGCGACATCGGGCAGGTCATCGACCCGATGGTGTATGCGGGCTGGCTGACAGCGCAGACGAAAAGCATCACAATCGGCACGGCAGGCATCGTGCTCCCTCTGCGCGATCCCCTGATTGTCGCCAAACAGGCGGCAAGCGTCGATCAGCTATCCCATGGTCGCTTGCTGCTCGGCGTGTCCACGGGCGACCGCCCGGCTGAATATCCGACCTTCGGACTGCCGTTCGACAACAGTGCGGAACGATTCCGCGATGCTCTGTCCATGATCCGGGCGTCCACGGAAAGCGACTTCGGCATCTTTCAGTCACAGCACTATGGTCGTCTCGACGGCAGCCTCAACCTTGTGCCCAAGCCGGTCGGCGCGCGCCTGCCGCTGATCGCGATTGGTCGGGCCGGCCAAGACATCGCCTGGCTTGCCGCCAACATGGACGGCTGGATTTGGCACCTAAGCGATTTCGGGCGGCTCCCGGAGGTCATCGGCAGATGGCGTGCAGCCACACCGGACGCCGTCTTCAAACCTTACGGATATGGCACCTTCTTCGATCTCGACTCTGACCCCAATGCCTCGTTGCAGTTCGTGCGAGGCATCCGCATCGGTCGCCGCGCGCTGGTTGAACTATGGAAACGGCAACAGGACGAAGGTGTCTCCCATGTCGCCCTTAATCTCAAACCACTCCGGCGACCAATGGATGAAGTGCTCGACGAGTTGGCCGAGCACGTTCTTCCCCATTTCCCGGCGGCGGCGATTGGGCCATGACCCATGCGTCGCCGGCAAGTTCATAAGCGGGGTAGCGTAAAGCAGCCGACGACGATCGAGCATACGCTTTTGCGTTGCGGGCGCTTTCCAATGGTCGCCCTGATCCAGACATTGGCCGTAGCCGAGTATCTCAGCTTCCATCGCGCAGCGCGAATGCTCAGCACCAGCCAGTCGAGTGTCAGCCAGCGGATCAGGGCGCTTGAGGAAGACCTTGGCGTCGTTCTTTTCGATCGCAACACGCGCGGCGTCCGGCTGACCGAAGCAGGTCGCCATTTTGTCGATCAGATCAGTGATGCCCTCGGTATAATCGACTTCGCAATTATTACAGCCGGGATGCAGGCGCGCGGCGAGGAAGGCAACCTACGCATCGGGGTCCATGCCCTCACGCCGGGTTGCTTCCTCGACCGTCTGTTCGAGCATTTCCACACCGAGCATCCGTGCATTCGCCTGGACATCGCCGAATGCACGGCGCGCGAAGCCCAGATCATGTTGCGTGAAAGCAGGCTGGATCTCGCCTTCATGGCCTGCACCCACGAAATCCACGACCTCAGCTCCCGAGTAATCTGGCGCGACCGTCTGATGGTCGCCCTGTCGGCCGGGCATCCGCTGGCAGCACTATCGGAAGTGGGATGGCGGCAACTTGCACAGGAAACATTTCTCATCCGCTATAGCGGCACAGGACCGCAGGTTCTCGATCTGATCCTGCTACGCTCCGCCGGAAAATGGCCGACACCGGCAATCCGCCGCGTCGATGTGGGCCGCAGCGCACTCTTGTCGATGATCGCAGCCGGGCATGGTGTCTCGCTCTTCGCCGAGGAAGGCGCAGCCTTCAACATGGCGAACGTCGTCTTCCTGCCGGTCCACGACGAGCCTGACGCCATCGCCTTCTCGGCCGTCTGGTTGCCCGGAAATCGCGATCCCGCGATCGTCAAGTTGCTTGCTCTGGCGATGGAGACAAACCGACACAGCACGCAGGGCTAATTCGTAGCCCGGCCGCTGGCCACCTGCTCAGGAACAGCATGTGCGTGGCGACAACTACGATGGCCGGTTGAGCGGCAACTATGATGGCCGGTAGGATCGGTTGTCTGGGCTGATCGTAGGGAGGGGCGTAGCCCCGACC
>Ga0207914_100390_pt1 | contig 18651 bp, 12 predicted proteins | sample DeeseametaMP2497_FD_184171 | JGI IMG/M metagenome (GOLD analysis project Ga0207914, IMG submission 184171) | Marine microbial communities from East of Antigua and Barbuda, Atlantic Ocean - MP2497 (SPAdes) | ecosystem: Environmental > Aquatic > Marine > Oceanic | place: East of Antigua and... | reverse complement strand
CCCCCGCCACGACCTGGGCGCGCAAGTCTCCGGCGACGGTGAAGTCGTCGTCTTCAGTCGCCTCAATCCCGACGCCAGAGACGGTGCCGGCAGCTGGGATGTCTATCGCTGGCAGGACGGCAAGGAAGCCGTGGTGGCCAATTCCGACGCCAACGAAAGCGACCCGGACATCTCCCTCGACGGCAAGACCATCATCTACACCTACGACGATGTGGAAAAGACGACCGGGTTTGACATTCATCGTTGTCGAGAGGGCCGTTGCGAAGAGATCACGTCCGACTGGCCGGTGGATACCGACCCCAGAGTTTCCGGCGACGGAGAGCGCGTTGTCTTTCGGCGTAAAGTCCGATTTGACGGCGGCGACATCTGGCTCCGCGATCAAAACGGCACCATCAAAACCATCACCGGAGACGGCCTCCAGGAGTTTCGCCCTTCCTTTTCCGATGACGGAAACACGTTGGTCTACAGCAAGAGCCCCGACGGAAAGAATGAAGACCTTTTTCTCCACGATCTGGCCACCGGCCGAATGGAAACCATCGGCGCGGCCGACCTGAACGAGCGCGAGCCGGAGCTATCTGCTGACGGAAGCTTGCTGGTCTTCACTCAGTCGGGCAAAGGGGCTTCCAACATCGCCTTGCGTCAGGAGGGCGAAATTCAGGTTCTGACTCAAGAGGGCTTTCATCGATCGCCTACGGTATCGGCCGATGGACAAGTGATCGCGTGGGTGGGAGTCGACGACAGCGATTCCGGCCGGAACGTCATCTACAAGTTCGAGCGGTAGGGCCTGCCGGTGTCGGGCCGAAATCCTAGGGCGTGTCACTATTCAGCATTTTCCGCCTCACGCGTCCATCACCCGCAAGCGGGTACCCGCCTCCTTGAAGCGAAATTTTTCTCAAATACGCCCGGGTACCCATTCTTATGGGTGTTAAGCGCAAATTTTCACTCCAAGGAGACAAAAATGTACTTTGTGAACCAAAAAATGCTGAATAGTGACACGCCCTAGTTTTGGGCATTCTATCCGCCGACACCTCATTTGAGGCCGAGGCCGTCCAGATGGAGATTCTGAGGCGGCTTGGGCCGGTAGCTCGTCTCGAACAGCTTGCCGAAGCGACCGAACTGAGTTGGCAATTGCTGGGGACAGCCGCTTCGGGCAATCAGCGCCTGGAGCGATGGCTGGGTCGGTCGTTTCCTATTCTTGAAATGAAGGGTCAGGAGATTTTGAAACCGATAACGACTCCGTTGATGGCCGCCTCGAGTCTTGAAAACCTCGGAATCCCTTACGTGATCGGCGGCTCCTACGCAAGTAGCATTCACGGAGAGCCGAGGTCGACTCGCGATTGCGACTTCCTTGTAGAGTTGGGTACTTCCCAGATAGACCTTCTCATTAGTGAGTTTGAAGCAGATTTTTATGTCAGCCGCGAGGCAGTAGAAGAGGCGGTTCAACTAAAGCGCTCCTTCAACCTCATTCACCTCAAGTCCGGATTCAAGATAGACCTCTTCGTCTCTCAAGACCGAGACTACGATCGGGAGCGTTTGTCTCGTGGAATCGCCTTGGAGATCCAGGGCTGTAAGATAAGGGTATCCAGTGCCGAGGATACTATTCTTTCCAAGCTGGAGTGGTATTCACTCTCGCCGACCGATCAACAGTGGAGAGATATCTTGGGGGTCCTGTTGGTTCAGTCTGACAATATCGACCACGGATACCTCAAGCACTGGGCTAAGGATTTGCGACTGGACGCGCTCTTGCAAAGGGCGCTCGAAGCGGTGAAAAACAGTCGCTAGCAGTAAGGAATTCTCTGTCTGGTCGCCAACCCCATAAACCATGACCACACAGTCCAAAACCTACCCCCATCAAGGCACCTTTCCGGGCATCCCGCCCTTTACTCGCGGACCGTACCCCACTATGTATACCGGTCGCCCCTGGACCATCCGTCAGTATGCCGGCTTTTCCACCGCCGAGGAGTCTAACAAGTTTTATCGAGCCAACCTCGCGGCCGGTCAGCGTGGTCTGTCGGTGGCCTTCGACCTGGCTACTCACCGGGGCTACGACAGCGACCATCCGCGAGTCGTGGGGGATGTGGGTAAGGCCGGTGTGGCGGTCGACAGCATCGAAGACATGCGGGTTTTGTTCGACGGTATTCCCTTGGACAAGATGAGTGTTTCGATGACCATGAACGGCGCGGTACTGCCCGTGCTGGCTCTTTTCGTGGTGGCAGGTGAAGAGCAAGGAGTGCCGCGCAGCAAGCTGACCGGGACCATTCAAAACGACATCCTGAAAGAGTTTATGGTGCGGAATACCTACATCTATCCGCCCAAACCGAGCCTTCGAATCATCAGCGATATCTTTGCCTACACATCCAAAGAGATGCCGAAGTTCAACAGTATCTCCATTTCCGGCTATCACATGCAAGAGGCCGGGGCCACCGCCGATCTGGAGCTGGCCTTCACTTTGGCTGACGGTGTGGAGTACGTGAAAACAGGCATAGAGTCAGGCCTGAACGTCGACGATTTCGCCCCGCGACTCTCCTTTTTCTTCGGCATCGGGATGCAATTCTTCACCGAGATCGCCAAACTCAGAGCAGCCCGCTATCTGTGGTCTGAGCTGATGTCTCAATTCGAGCCCAAGAACATCAAGAGCCAGATGTTGCGGACCCACTGCCAGACTTCGGGATGGTCTCTCACCGAGCAGGACCCGGTGAACAATGTCGCACGCACCACCATCGAGGCCATGGCGGCGGTGCTGGGTGGCACCCAGTCGCTGCACACCAACGCTCTGGATGAAGCGATCGCGTTGCCCAGCGAATATTCGGCCCGCATCGCTCGAAACACCCAGATCATCCTGGCCGAACAGACCGACCTCTGCAAAACGGTCGATCCGTTCGGAGGCTCTCACTATGTGGAGGGGCTGACTCACGAACTGATTGAGCAGGCTCGGACCCATCTACGAGAGGTCGAGGAGGCTGGTGGCATGACGGAGGCGATCGCGGCCGGACTGCCCCAGCAGAAGATCGAGGAGTCGGCCACTCGAAAGCAAGCCCGTATCGACAGTGGGACCGAAGTTATCGTCGGGGTCAATCGGTTTAAGTCGGTGGAGCAATCGGAGCCGTTCGAGCTTCTCGAAGTGGACAACCGGGCCGTGCGGGAAGCTCAGCTTGCCAAGCTGAAGCGCCTGCGTGAGAGTCGTGACGAGTCGAAGGTGCAAGAGTGTTTGGAGGCTCTGACAAGAGGAGCCGAAGGAGACGGCAATCTTCTCGAACTCTCGGTGGAGGCGGCCCGAGCGGGCGCCACGGTGGGTGAGATGTCGGACGCCATGGAGAAAGTATTCGGAAGGCACCGGGCCACACCGGCCGCCTTGTCAGGAGTCTATTTGCAAGAGAGCGCGGAAGCTCCGTTGGTTCAGGAGTGTTTGAAGAAGACGGCTGAGTTTGCCGAAAGGGTGGGCCGAAGGCCCCGGATACTGGTGGCTAAGATGGGTCAGGACGGGCACGACCGGGGAGCCAAGGTCATTGCCGCGGCTTTCGCCGATCTGGGCTTTGATGTCGATTTGGGTCCGCTTTTCCAGACACCGGAGGAAGTGGCTCGGCAAGCGATCGACAACGACGTGCACCTGGTGGGGGCGTCCACGCTGGCAGGCGGTCATAAGACGCTGGTGCCTCAGCTTATCGAAGCTCTGAAAGCCGAAGGAGCCGAGGATATCCGAGTTTTGGCCGGTGGTGTCATTCCGCAGAGCGACTACGACGAACTCAAAGCGGCGGGCTGCGTGGCGGTGTTCGGGCCGGGGACGGTCATCCCTGAGGCTGCTCTGGAAGTCTTGGATATCCTGGGCGACGCGACCATCTAATTCTACAGTCCCAGGTACAATTGAAGGCCCTGGTCGATGGCCTGCATTTCGGATGATGAGATAGTACCATAAATTCGAATAACGCGGCGCTTGTCGACAGACCTCAGTTGGTCGATGAGCGCGTGGGACTTTTCTCTAAGTCCGCTCGGTCCCGGACTTAGGGGCGGATACAGGGCTCCTTTGCCGGCAGTGCGGGTTATCGGGACCACGCAAACCATGGGGAACTTCTGGTCCGAGACAACGACGGGGTCACTGATCAAGAGACACGGCCTGGTACCTTGCTGTTCGTGTCCGACCGTGGGGTCCAGGCCTATCAACGCAACAGTTCCCCTCTTCATTCGTAGGTCCAGCCCTTACCTTGTTCCCAATGGACGGACTTCCCCATATCAGGATCCAGCAATCCGTTTTCGTCGGCGCCGTTCTCAAGCCACTCTTTGAGACCGGCTTCAGCTATGTCCGCAGTCTCCGGATGAGGCTCGGAAAGCGAAGCTCTAAGGAACTCGTGGCGACGTCGTTCAAGCTCTCTCTCTACCGCCTCGAGAATAAAGCGACTTCGATTCTTGACTTGTCGATCAATCTCTTGAAGAAGGCTGGAAGGCACTGTAATTGTGACTCGTGACTTGGAGGTGTCCATATGATCATACTATAGATCATACTTGCGAGTCAGTCTATGGCGGGCCAGATCTCCCTAATCCTTTCCGAACTACGTCTGGGGCTGGCACCGACCACGGACTCCAGGGTCTCCTGAAGAGCCTTTGTGGAGGGGTTGCCCTGTTCGATTTCCAGAAACTTACGGATGATACGAGCCCGGGTGGAAGGCACCACTCTTGGCAATCGGCAGATCTCCAGGGTAATCTTCTGGACGTTTATCGGTCCCAGTTCTGCGAAGAGTGCAGCTGACTTGTCCGGTGGAAGACTCATAAACAAAACGGCGGCTTCGGCGGCGTCGTTCCATTCGAAAGCCTGGCCGGCCGGACCGCTCGCATCTTTGATGGTGGCGGGTGGGCCGGTTCGTGGCCAGTTGTCCAACAGAAGTTCAAAACTGCGAGCCGCCTTCTCCGCGTCGGTACGGATGTAAGCTTCCAGCGCCGCGACCATCACGGAGAGGAGATCTTGCCGAGTCTCCAGTTCGGGGGTAATGGGGATCCCCATGTGGTTGCCGATGATATCGACCCTCTGTCGATCCTCGATATAGATGAGCCGGCTCATCTGATGATTGATCTCTTTGATCTGCTCCGGAGTCAGATAGCGATAGACTGTAGCCGCGAGTTGCGGGGTCACGGACAATAGCATAATAGCGACCCTCTCGTTACTCCGAAGGGGACGGTTTTTGAATTTCTCGACGCCTCTATTGAGTCGGTTGAACGGCCACACCCTGTGTCCGATCCTAGCCTGATCGGCGCTCTCGCTCAAGAGCAAGAGGGTCCATTTTTGAAAAGTTCTTGAAATTCTTTAACGTTGTTGAATAGAAGGAGCGTATCATCGACCTGAGAACGGGCACGAATGCGTAAACTCATCGCATGCCTGTCGGTGATTCTACTGCTGATCGGATGTGACAATAGTTTTGAAGAGATGCCCCAGGGACTCAGCGCCAACAAGGATGAGCGCCGTGTGACCTTCCGCTTTGAGTTGGCCTCGAGAGCGCTCAAGCAGCCACACGCCAGGGGTAAGATCCCGTTTCAGGCGACCGACGTTCGATTTATCGGCCGCGACGCAGACCTGAATATCCTCTTCGATGTGACGGAAACGAAAGACGATGAGTTCCTGCTCAAAATAGCTCGTGAGGTGACCTCGCTCCAAGTGGACGTTCTGTCCGGGAAGGTCGTCGTTCTCTCCAATCTCTTCGAGATTCCGGATCAGGAAGAGGTCAAGTTTCTCAATCAGCCGCTCGAGCCTCGAGCCTATTCCGGAGGGACGGGGATCACCATCGATCCCCCGAGCGTTCAAGTCGGAATAGAGCAGACGGTCGAGTTTCAATCCTTTCTCACTTCCGGCACCGAGAGACTGGCCATATCGGAGTTCACCAAGTTTTCGAGTTCCGACACCGAGACTCTGGCCTTCTCCCCGGAGCACCCGCAAACCGCCCGGGGGGTTCAGACCGGAACGGCTATCGTAGCCGGAGATTTTGGAGTTCCGAGGGCGGAAATGGTGGTGGGTGTGGCCACGGGATCGGCCCAGGTTCGGCTCCTGGATACCACCAATACGCAACCGGGAGTTCTGGAAGCCTTCCTGGCGTTCGCTCCTCCTTTTCAGACCGGGATTTCGGTCGCGGTGGGTGACTTCAACTCCGATGAGGTGGCCGATCTGGTCGTCGGCACCCGTTCGGGCACAACCAGAGTGAGGGTGGTGGATGGAGCGAGCCTCAAGTTGCTTCTGGATATCCGTCCTTTTGGGCCTGAATTTCAAGGCGGAGTACGCGTCGCTTGCGGTGATGTGAACGGAGACGGTACGGCCGACGTCATCGTTGGCGCCGGACCGGGAGGAGCCCCAACCGTGAAAATCTTCGACGGTAAGTCGGGCAACGCCATCGAGGAGTTGCAGGTTTTTGAGCCCAGTTTCATCGGCGGGGTCAATGTGGCATCCGCTGACTTCAATCAGGACGGTCGGGATGACGTGGTCGTCGGAGCCGGTACGGGTGGGCCGTCCACGGTACGGGTGTTCGACGGGGCCAGTGGAAATCTGGTGAAAGAGTTTTTTGCTTTCGAGCAGCAGTATGTCGGGGGAGTGAGGGTGGCTGCCGGTGACGTGACTGGAGACGGCCACGCCGACATCGTCGCCAGTGTCGGGCCGAGCTCCCTGCCCGAGGTCAAGGTCTTCGACGGCCGCTCCACCAACCCGATAGGCTCGTTCTTCGCCTATCCCGCCGGGATGACGAGCGGCATTTTTGTTTCCACCGCCGACCTGGACGGGGACGGGGTGGCCGAGATCGTCACCGGGACCGGGCCGGAGACTCCCGCCGTGATCAAGGTCTTTTCGGGTGTGGATGGAGATGTCAGGGCGGAATACGCCCCCTTGGGAGGGGACTTCCAAGGTGGCGTTTGCGTCGCCGGAATTGGCCATAAAACTCGCCGAGAGGTCTTCCGGGCCCAGTCGGAGGTGACCGTCGGTGGCGGTGCCGGCCCGGAAATTAGCCCCACTCCCTAAAAAATCGCCCCGGAGGGATGAGCCGAGACCGGCTTCGCGAAGGCGATGACTATGAGAATAGCTTTCAAGATTTTCCTGACCCTCGCCGTCTTGTTGGCGACTTCCTCGGCGGCGCTAGCCGAAAGGTTTGCCATCAACTCCCCCGAGGGTCGTCTTTCCGTTTATTTCGAGGTCGACAGCCAGGGACGGCTGACCTACAGCGCGTCCCGCAGTGGACAGCCGGTCCTCCTGACTTCGCCCCTCGGATTCGAGTTCAAGAAACATCCGAAGCTGGGCAAGAAAGTGGAGATCTTGAAGACGGAAGAGCGCACTGTCGACGAGGTTTGGTATCCACTCTACGGCGAACGAGACAAAGAGACCAACTTTTTCAACGAGGGAAGTCTCTTTCTCCGAGACACCGGGGAGAATCTCGACTACCGTGTCGTTTGTCGGGTCTACGACGACGGTTTCGCTTTTCGCACTATCATTCCACCTCAAAAGGGGTTTGGGTCGTTCGAATTGATGGCGGAAAACACTCACTTTGCCTTTCCCGACGACCATTCGGCCTGGTGGATTCTCGATAACTGGGATACTTACGAGCTCATCTATTCGAACACGCCCGTCACTCAGATCGGCAAGGTCGATAATCCGCTCAATCCCGAGCACACCCACGGGGCCAGTCGCGGTGACGCTCCGCACGGCTGCAACACACCGGTCACGATGGAGACGAAGGACGGCTTGTTTCTCGCCATTCATGAAGCGATGCTGACCGACTACGCCGGAATGACTCTGGTGTTGGCGGATGAGTCGACACCCACTCTCAAGAGCCAGCTCGTACCGTGGCCTGACGGGGTGAAAGTACGTGGGGAAGCGCCTTTCGAGACGCCCTGGCGGACGGTGCAGGTGGCTTCCAGCCCGGGGGGGCTGGTCGAGTCCTCCATGATTCTCAATCTCAACGAGCCGAACAAGCTCGGCCGGGTGGACTACATCAAACCCATGAAGCTCCTAGGGGTTTGGTGGTCCATGCACCTGGGGGCAGAAACCTGGGGAATGGAAGGTGGCCGGCACGGTGCTACCACGGAAAACGTGAAGCGTTACATAGACTTCGCCGCGGCTAACGGGTTTGACGGAGTGCTCGTGGAAGGCTGGAACACGGGTTGGGAAAGTTGGTATAAGGACGACAACTTCGACTTCACGACTCCCTATAAGGATTTCGACCTGGAGGGCATCACGGCTTACGCCCGTGAGAAGGGAGTCGAGCTCGTCGGTCATTTGGAGACAGGTGGCCAGATCGAATCGTTTGAGGAGCGTCTGGTGCCCGCTCTGGATCAGTATGAGAGAGTGGGAGTCACGTCGGTCAAGACCGGCTACGCGGGTAAGATTCGTCCTCCCGGCCAGTACCACCACGGTCAATGGATGGTGCGCCACTATCGTAAAGTGGTGGAAGAGGCGGCCCGCCACGGCATCACGGTGAACGCCCACGAGCCGATCAAGGATACGGGCATTCGTCGAACCTATCCCAATATGATGACCCGCGAGGGCGTTCGAGGGATGGAATGGAACGCATGGAGTCGCGGCAATCCGCCCGAACACACGGTGAACATCGCCTTCACCCGGGGCCTGGCCGGTCCCATGGACTACACGCCCGGGATTTTCGACATCACGTTTAAGAACACTGGTGATAAGTATCAGTTTTGGAACAAAATAGACGGACTGGAAACGAAGGGCCGGCTTCACTCCACTCTGGCGCGCCAGCTAGCTCTCTTCGTCGTCCTATATTCCCCGATTCAGATGGCTTCGGACCTCCCGGAAAACTACCAAGGGCATCCGGCCTTCCAGTTTCTGCGAGACGTGCCGGTGGACTGGGGTCTCAGCGGGGTGCTCGACGGCAAACTGGGAGACTACATCGCGGTGGTCCGTGAGTCGGAGGGCGATTGGTATCTCGGCGCGATCACCGACGAGAACGCTCGGACTCTGAAAGTTCCGCTGGATTTCTTGGCCAAGGGTCGGAAGTATCAAGTGACGACTTACAAGGACGCTTCGGATGCTCACTATGAGACCAATCCGACCGCTTACAAGATCGACAAGACCGAGTTGGTTGCGGGGGAAGTGAAGGAGATGGAGCTTCCGCTGGCTCCGGGCGGTGGTATCGCGATCCAATTCAAAGCGCTTTGATACCCTTTTAACGTTGGGGCCTTACTCTGTTTGCAAACGCGCAGGAAGGCAAAGGGCGTGTCACTATTCGGCATTTCCTGCCTCAGGCGTCCATCACCCGCAAGCGGGTACCCGCCTCCTTGAAGCGAAAATTTTCTTAAATACGCCCGGGTACCCATTCAGATGGGTGTTAGGCGCAAATCTTCACTCCAAGGAGACAAAAATGTACTTTCTGAGCCAAAAAATGCTGAATAGTGACACGCCCTAGCATGCAGATTTCAAGCAGCAGACGGGGTATCCAGGCCCCACCCAGGCAGATCGACCAGAACAGTGGCAAGGAGTACATTCAGTCGCAAGTTCCGTGTCACACCGACGACTACGTTTTGCGAACAAAGGTCATGGTGCCGGTGGAGAACCCTTCGGCTGAGACTTATCGTAAGGTTTGTGGAGCGTCGGGAGCCGCTCGTGGTGCGGTTGTAGGGCACGCTGCCATGTTCGTGGGAGGTGCCGCACTGGGCGCTACCCTCGGCAACGCCCTGTTTCCGGGAAGCGGTGCCCTTGCCGGGACGGTCGGAGGCGCCCTAGGGTTGGTGGGCGGAGGATATCTTCACGCCAAAACCCTGCTCGGTCGTCGCGTAGGTTCGGTGGCGGGCGCTCTGGTGGGGCAGGCTCTCAGCCCCGCTGTTCACGCGCTGGGAGCCACCATCTCCGAAGAGAGAGCGGAAATCACCAAGAGTTTTAGTGTGAAGAAGCTGATCAAGAACGGCGGCGACTTCTTTCACTCTTCCATCCCGAATATTACCCGTGAAGCTTCCCAAAATTTCGTGAAGAGTCTGCAACCGGGAGACGTCGTTCTCACCAAGCACGAAGGCTCCACCATCTTCAATCTGCTGACCTACATCCCGTCCGGAGAGTACGATTTTAACCATTCCATTCTGTATATGGGCGACGGCAAAGCCATCGAAGCCACTACCGGCAAGGGAGTTCACGAGTTCGATCTAGCCGAGGAGTTGACCCATAAGCATCACTGCATCGCCGTCAGGCCGAAGCTGCAGGACGGTCAGGCCGAAAAAGTGATCGCCGCGGCTAAGGAGATGAAGGGCAAGCCGTACGACTATCTCTTCAAAGCCACGACCAATACGATCTACTGCTCCGAGTTGATCAGCCACTCCTACGAAGTGGGAGCTCCCCAGGTGAAGTTTAACGAGAGGTCGTTCTTAGCTAAGGCTTTCGTCTTGCCCGGAGACCTCTTGAAGACCGATGGGGAAGTAGTAGCTGAAGCCGGTGAGCATCACAGCTATCTCAACGGGATGGCTTCGAAGTTTAGTTGAGAGTTAAGACCTCTCGCTGACGGTCCCAGGTGTGAGGAATCTCTAGATATTCTAAAACCATGGGAATGGGAAGCCAGGTACTCCCGTTCCAGCGATGTCCTTCGACCTTGAGTTCCTCGCCGAACCCCAGTACGGGAAGTCGACGAGGGTTGAGCGGGATCTTGGCGTGGGTGACGACGACGCGTTTGCCCGTGCTCGAGGTGATCACTGTTAGAGCTGCTTCAGCTTTGACTTCAAATCCAAGGTCGGACAGGATCGTCGAGTTGAGCCACTCTCCGGTCGGCTTTTTGATGGCCGATAGCTCAGGCAAGGGTCGGTCTGATTTGACCTCCAGAGGGATGCCGTAGAGAGGGGTGATGAGACCGTTGGTGTTCTCGGCGCGCTCTTCGATTTCGAAGTTGCTGATGTCCACTCGATGTCCTTCGGCCCTGGCTTCCTCCAGGGCGGCGCGGGCCTGACCTATCGCGTAGTACTTGGTGTAGGGGTCCGGAAAAAAGCTCCAAACCAACGTGCCGTCGGGTTCTTTTCCGACTCTCGCCTGCTCGTAGATCGCGTACACCGGAGTCCCCACTGCGACCTGATCGTAGAGCGCTCGAACGGCCTCGGGATAAAGCCTCACGCATCCCAGAGAAGCAACTCCGCCGATGCTATCGGGGTTGTTGGTCCCGTGGATACCCACCATGCCGGGCGTGATCTGCATCCAACGATCTCCCAAAGGGTTGTCGGGACCCGGTTCGATTCGTTTCTGTCGAAGCCAGGCCGGGGGCTCCCAGGCGGGATTTTTTTCTTTGGCCAGAATGCGAAAGTCGCCGTCGGGAGTGGGGTATTGGGCGCCTCCGATGGCGACTCCCCAAAACTTCACCATTCGGCCACCTCGAAAAAGATAAAGCATCCGCTCCGGTAGATTGAGAACGATGGCCGTCGACTCGCGGGGAGTGAACGGTGGGATTCGTCGGAGCGGTATCAGGAGTTCTTGGCCCGGCTGCAAGGGGCGCTCCATGCTCAGGCCCTCGTTGGCCCAGATCACGTGGTCGGGAGCCAGTCCGTATTTACGAGAGACCGTGAAGATAGTGTCGTCCGGAGAGACTTCATGCTTGACGTCTTTCCCCACCGGCTGGGGCAAGGCCAAACACGCAGCGGTCAAAAGAACGGTGGTTGTCAGGGAAGCAATAAGTTTTCTCATGGTCAGAAACGCCATGTTCTCTGGAACTCGGGACGTTCCTCATGAGTTTCTTTCGACTGGTTTTTCGGAGAAAAAAAAGAAGCCGCCGAGCAGATTGAGGATAGATTAGCAGGAGGGTCCACAACGCTTTTTCGCTCGGCGGCTGTGTTATTCGCTTGTATGGTTAGTATAGGGAACAGGCCCTCGTTTGGGAGGGCCTGTTTGTAACCAGAATGTAAAGTTTGTAAACGACTTCTGGGATTTTGTTAATCGGTGTTTACAAGCTCCGGCTAATCCACCTTGAAGAGGTCGACTTCTCGCAGTTGACCGGGCAAGACGTCTCTGAGGGTGGGGTCGGGTTGGACTTCGGTACCGGTGAAGTAAGCTTCCAACTGGTCCCAGTGCTCGTAAACAGAGGTGCCCACCGTACAAACCATTCCGACCGCTCCGATGATAGGAGGGATGACGGCTCCACCGGCCAGCGCACTGATGAGCATCAGTCCACCACATCCGATCTTCATTCCGCCGATGGTGATCTGTTTGTTGGCGTTCTTCTTGAGGCCGTTCAGAATCTGCATGACCTTGGAGTAGTCTTCCATCATCTGCTCGTGCTTGATCCCAGTCAGCTCTTCGGAAAGTCTTTCCCGAAGCGCTTCGGTCACCACGATGGCCCCTTCCACGATATCCTTACTGGAGGCGCCCTTGTGAAGGTCGCCCACCCCGTCGGCGATCTCCAGAGCACCGGCCACACCGGTCATCACTCGGGCCACCTTCGCCGTGCCCATCGCGGAGTCGCCGATGCGCTGGGCTTCGGCGCCCAGGGCGCGAGCCTGGCCGGCCAGATTCTGGGCTTCGGCTCCTAAGGCCGCGGCTTGAGAAAGGTTGCCTCCGGCAGCTGCGGCTCTCGCTGCTCCTTGGGCTGCGGCGGCACTGGCTCCAAGAGCTCTCGCGTTCTCTGCGAGGGAAAGAGCTTCCGCTCCCTTCAGGAGGGCTGTGCCGGACTGCAGAGCACCACCACCGGTGGCGATACCTTTGCCCACATCCAGGAAGACGTCGTTTCCGGCTTCGTCTTCCCCTACCAAACCCGGATTGGCCGTCGCATACTCCAGGAGACCCATGACTAGCGGGTGTTTTTCCGCGTAGCCGGGTTCGGCTTCTTCGATTTTTCGAGCCAACTCGGCGTAGTTAATGGTCTGCTCGTTCATGAAGTCGGCGGGGTTGATCCGCAACGTCTGATCGGACATGGGAGCGTCGATTCTGATGATGTTGCCTTCTCGAACGATGGTATAGTCGTTGAACGGTCCGGAGCGTTCGATTTGGGTGGTCGAGCCTCCCGGACCGCTTCGAGTAATAGTGGCATCGGGACCGCTTCCCTTGATCTGGACCTGGGTGTCGGAAGTGGTGATGGTGTTGGCCACACGGTTTCCGAGCACATCGATGCCGGTAGGGGAGTACGTCAGAGTGTAGTCGTCCTCGCCGGGGCCGTCGACGCTGACGCGGTTACCGGCTTGGGTGATGCGCCACTCCAAACCCTGCTCTCCGCGGAACTGGATTCCGTCTTGCAGGACTTCGTACTTGGTCATGTCGCCTTTATGGTGCACTTCCATCTGGCCGTCCGGGGTTTCCACATACACGTTTCGGCTGTATCGAGAGCCCTTGTGGTGGGTGGTCTCTCCGAATCGAGTCACGTTTTCGTCGTATCCGGGAATGTCCAGCTCTACTCTGGTGAAGTCGCTGATGGCGTCTTCCGTCCAGCCACCGGCCAGGGTTGGAATAAGGCTGAGGTTGCCGTTGGCGTCGTGGAAGAGTCCGCGGCCCAGGTGAACTCCGACGTCGGAGTACGGAACGTCTCTGGTGTCGTCGCCGGCTGTGCGACCGGGGTTGTAGCGTTGCTCGGTCTTGCGGAGGATGTCCACCCTGGCTGTTCCTGGGGGAATCACGGTGACTTCCAGTCCATCGCTCTGGCTGATGGCCTGTGTCACCAGTTGATCGATGGGGGCTGCCTGAGCGCTCGGTGCCACGGCTGTCAAACCGGCTACGCCCGCCATGCCGCCGGCCAGGACTTTTTGCCAAAGGCTCAGGCCACCTTGCTCGGGGCCGGATTCATTGAATCGGAGCTCCACCGCGTCGGACCTGTCGACCTCGGGCTTGGGGGCGGCGGTCTTGTCTGCTCCGGGAGGGGCCGTATTCTTCAAAGAACTGGGGTTGAGATTGACTTGAATTTTCATCTTATCGTACCTCCTGGCGGCGAGCTTCGTCGCGCTGTCTGACCATCCGTTGGATGGCGGTTTCGGAACTCATCGAGCCGTTGGAATAGCCGTCGTATATCGGACCGGACTCGTGATAGTGCTTGATCTGAATGGCCAGGTCGGCGTTGTTCGAATTCTGCTGGAACTCGGGAAGCCGGACATCGTCGGAGGCCGCCAGTCGGGCGAACTCTACGCCGTAGCGTCGTTCCATCTGACCGAGTTGGGTCAATTCGTCGTTGCTGTAGCCGTCGTGGGCGAAGCGGGCTCTCATTTGAGCGTAGCGACTGCTGCGAGCGTTGAGGTACTGATACTCTTGGCGGGTGAATTTGCCGTCTTTGATGCCGTCGAGCAGCATCCCCATGTTGGCGGTGGGCTCGCTTTCGCCGCCTGTTTCTTGCACGGGAGGTGTCTCGGGACGGGTCTCCGTACGGGTCGGCGGTTCGACACGGGTGGGTGGTTCGGTGCGGACGGGAGGGGTGGCCTCGGTGCGCTCGGGGGGAGTCTCCACACGGGCCGGAGGTGTCTGCGGGGTCTCGGTGCGGGCGGGCATTTCGGGAACGTTCATCTGTCCCAAGGCTTCCATGGAGTTGGGTACCTTCAGAGTGCTTCCGGCGAGAATTCGGTCCGGGCTCTCCAGACCGTTGGCCCTCGCTACTTTTTTCAAGAGAGAGTCGCCGTTGCTGTCCTCTCGGAAGATTTGTCTATGGTCGAATCCTTGATTCTTGAGAATCGCGCCCAAAGAACTGTTCGGACCCTGTCCCCACCTGTCGACTCGAACGTCGTTGACGCGAGCTTCGTTTTGCTCCGGCTGCGTCGCTGTCCGGGTGGGTGGTGTTTCGACCCGAGGTGTCTCGACTGCCGGAGTCTCGACTCGGGGTGTTTCCACGCGGGGAGCCTCTTGGCGGGGAGCTTCAGTGGCGGGTTGCTGCTGGACCGGACCGGCCTCGGCTGCTTCGGACGCTTCTTTGGAAGGGACCATCAAGTCTTGACCGGCGCGAATGAGGTTGGCGTTTCGAAGTCCGTTGACTCGGGTGACCTCATCGAGCAAGCTCTTGCCGTTGCCTGACTTGCCGTAAATCTCCTGTTGGGAGTATCCCTGATTCAGGAGAATCTGAACCACCGAATCGTTGTTGCCTTGACCCCAACTGTCGACCTTCACGGTACTGAAGCTGGGAGCGACGCCCTGGTAGGGGTTGCGGTTCTGGCTTGCTTGGGAGAGGTTCAACTGGTCGTTCGAACGGCCGTTATTCGGATTGACCGGCGGCGGCGTACCCTCGGCCGCGGCGTTGGCGGCACCCGAGGAGCGCACGGGGTTCAGAACGGGAGAACCCTGAATAAGCGAAGTAGCTGGTGTGAGCATTGAAGTTGTCCTTTCCGCTGCCCGACCCTGCTCGACGAGTAGCGTAGGAACAATGTACTCGGACCCCATCAAGACAATGTAAAAATTCTGCGGCATGCGTTAAAAAAGCGTTAAACCAATCGAGCAAACGCTGATGGTAGTGCGGTTTGCGCCAGGGAGGGGGAGGGGCGGCGGCAAAGGAGGTCGCCTATGAAGCTGCAGATCATATTGCTTTTGATGTTGGGGCAGTGCGCCCTCGCGCAGTCGCCCACCCCAACGCCCGACCCGCTCAAGCCGTCGGTCGTGAGCGAGCAAGATCTGGTGGGCACGTGGCTCCAGGTCGGTACCTCGGAGACTCTGGGCGGCAAGCAGAAAGAGATGGCCCCGATCGAGATCAAATGGAAGCTGGAAGCCGGTGGTCGCGGGACCTTTTCACAGCGGATATCGGTTTCCGCCGCTCCCTGGGTTAGCCAGCTTAGTTGGGGTCTGGACGGGGATACGATCCTGTTGGACGGGGGGCGGGATAGGTATACCATCGTCCAGCCGGGGGCTGACTCTATGGTCTGGAGAAACGAGGCGGTGGGGAATTACTATTATGTGCGGCGGTTGCCGTAGGGGGTAAAGGCTGTTGATTCGTCCATTTCGCGGGATGGGTTTGGGGGCGCTTCGGGACGGCCATTCTGCGGGTCCGAGTTGCGGATCTTGCCGTTTTGGGCGTTGCGCGGATTGGAGTTGCGGTTTTCCGCGGGTAGGAGTTGCGGATCTTGCGGTTTCGCGCGTTGCGCGGACTGGAGTTGCGGATTTCCGCGGGTCCGAGTTGCGGGTCTTGCCGATTTAGGCGTTGCGCGGATTGGAGTTGCGGATTTCCGCGGGTAGGAGTTGCGGATCTTGCGGTTTCGCGCGTTGCGCGGATTGGAGTTGCGGAGTTCCGCAGGCACGAGTTGCGGATCCCGCCCGCCGCCGCCCCCCGATCGAGTTAAACCGGATCGATCGATCCACTCGGATTTGCTCGCACCCGATCGAGTTTGAACGGATCGATTGAGGCTCTTGATTGAGTGCGGTTTGAATCCGCAGAATGCTCTAAAATTGCCGTTGCGCGGGCTGGAGCGGCGGAAAAATGCGTGTCGGACCGGGGGATTGGCCGGCTAGGCGGATTGCGCGGGTCGGACCGGGGGAAATCCGCGACTCGAACCCGCGGGACGGCCGGTTTGTCGGATTGCGCGGGCTGAGCCGGAACCGCCGGTCGGTTTGGAGTTGATCGATCGATCAACTCGGAGTCGATCGCATCATCCGCTGCACCCGCCCCGACTCCCATTTTGCGTTTTCTTAACACTCATCCCCGATAGTGTATCCATGGTCAACTCACTCTCGCTTGTTCAACGCTCCTATTCGAGCAATATCAGAAAGCCGGACTCCGAGCCGCCGGCCGGAAAGCCCGCCGAAAGGCCGCTCGCCACCGACGCCTTCGCGCCCGCCCTTCCGGCGGAAAGACCGGGACTGATCTCCCGAATTGTCAGCAAAGCTCTGCACGGCTCTCGATGGACCGAGCTACAAGACATCAAGCGCCTGGACAAGTGGGCCGCGAATTTCTCCACTCCCGACCAGTTTCGCGCTCAAACCGAGCGCCTGAAAGACCGCCTGGCCAAAGGCGAAAGTCTGGACGACATCCGAGTTGAAGCCTACGCGTTAGCTGCCAGGGCGACCGAGGTCGCCACCAGAATGAAGCCGTACGACTGCCAGGTGTTGGGTGGTCTGGCTTTGGGTTCCAACGAAATTGCAGAAATGATGACCGGCGAAGGAAAGACCCTGACCGCGGTGATGCCGCTCTACCTCCACGCCCTTGCCGGTAAAGGCGCGCACCTGGTGACTGTGAACGACACTCTGGCCCAGCGCGACGCGGAAGAGATGGCACCGGCCTTCGAGCTTCTGGGGATGTCCGTGGGCACGGTACTGGAAGGAATGACTCCGGAAGAGAAGCGGGCCGGTTATGCTAGTGACGTTACTTACACCACCGACCGAGCCATCGGTTTCGACTATCTGAGAGATCGCACGGCCAAGAGCGCCGAGGACAAGGTGCAGAGAGAGCCGTTCTACGCCTTGATCGACGAAGTGGACGAAGTGCTGCTGGACGAGGCGCGCACCCCGCTTATCATTTCCGGGACCGGTGAACCCGCATCCGAAGAGTATCACCGCTTCGACGACATCATCGAAGACCTGAAGCCCGGCATCGACTACTTCGTGGACCGGGAAGCCGGCACGGCTTGGCTCAGCGATCTCGGCATGGAGTACGTTGAGAACGAACTTTACGGGCAGTCGCTCGATCGAAAAGATCCGCAGGCGCTGGCTCAGTATCACCGCAAAGCCGGCGCGATTCGAGCCGAAGGAAAGAGCTTTCGAACGCTTCTGGAGCACAACCGTGAAAAGCCGAGTCTGCTCAAACGACTCTTTAATAACGATTGGTCGGAGAAGCAGGAAGAGCTGGAAAAACAGTATCACGAAGCCTCCCGGAAGACGGACGCTTTCCCCGACTCCTACCAACTCTTCAGTCCCGAACACGAACCACAGATCCGTTATATGCAGGCCGCCCTCAAAGCCCACGCGCTTTTCGATGAAGGTGTCGACTACATCGTGCAGGAGCAAAGCGTCAAGATCGTCGATGAGAACAAGGGACGAACTTCCAAGGGGCGTCGCTTTAATGAAGGGCTGCATCAGGCGCTCGAAGCCAAGTCCAACGTGCCGATTCGCCCGGAGTCGAGCCCGATAGCCTCCATCACCTATCCGAACTTCTTCAAGAACTACCCGCATCTGGCGGGGATGAGTGGGACCGCCCGCACTTCGGAGTCTGAGTTTCAGAAGTTGTACGGGCTCTCGGTCACCGAGATTCCCACCAATCTTCAGTTCGAGATTAACCCCACCGACCCGACCAGCGCGCCTCGTCACAATCGCATCGACCAGCCGGACGCCATCTACGGTACCAAGAAAGAGAAGTTTGCCGCCGTGGTGGCCGAGGCGATCCAGGCGTATGAAGAGGGCACTCCCGTCCTTCTGGGCACACTCTCGGTAGAAGCTAACCAGTACCTCCACTCCCAGTTGGTCGCTCACGGAGTCAACCCCGGGTCCATTCAGGTGCTAAACGCCCAACACGTGCGGGGTGACAAGAGCATGGAAAACTCTATCATCGCTCAGGCGGGCCGCTCCGGAATGATCACGGTCGCCACCAACATGGCGGGTCGCGGGGTGAACATCAAACCGGACTTTGTGAATTTCAAGAAGCTCGCGATGAAAATTGAGAGTCTGAAAGACGAGCGGGTGGTGGTGGACGTTCAAAGCGAGAAAGAAGCTAAGAAACTGGCCGAGTGGCTGGAGAACCGCTTCCCTTATCGCATCGGCGGCGGGACCCCGAAACATGGAGAGACCTTGATCCGGATAGCGAGTGAGGAACCGACACCGGA
>Ga0207914_100387_pt1 | contig 18716 bp, 24 predicted proteins | sample DeeseametaMP2497_FD_184171 | JGI IMG/M metagenome (GOLD analysis project Ga0207914, IMG submission 184171) | Marine microbial communities from East of Antigua and Barbuda, Atlantic Ocean - MP2497 (SPAdes) | ecosystem: Environmental > Aquatic > Marine > Oceanic | place: East of Antigua and... | reverse complement strand
TGCGTCGATGGCCGAGCTCACCCAGGCCATGGGCATCAACAAGCCGAGCCTGTACGCCGCGTACGGCAGCAAGGAGAAGCTCTTCGAACGCGCCCTCCAGCGTTACGGCGAGTGCTACCACGAACGTCTCAAAAGGTTGCTGTCGCAGTCGAGTGCCTACGACGTGATCGAGTCCTATCTGCGGGACACCGCGGCGGCCGTGCGTGCCGGGATCGCCCCGGGGTGTCTGTCCATTCAGGGCGGGCTCTCCTGCGCGCCGAACAACACCCGCATACCGCAGCTGCTTTCCGACTACCGCGGCGGAATCGAGCACGCCGTCGCCACAGCACTGGCCGCGACCGAGGATGCCTCCCGTATCGACACCGACGCGCTGGCCGGATACGCCGTCACGATCGGAAAAGGGCTGGCCGTGGACGCGGCCGCCGGAGCGTCGCAGGCGAAACTGGACGCGGTCGTAGACGTCGCGTTGGCCGGTCTCGCGACCTTACTCGCGCGTGAATCGGGATAGGACGCTCACTGGTCGGTCGCGACCTGCAGTGAATGACCGGCGCGGCCTGCGGTGAATGACCCGGGGCGTCAACCGCCCGTGATCTGTTGCGCCACCTCGCCGTAACGCTCGAACCGGTCAGGGTCGGCCAGCGCGTTGTACAAAACGATGCGCTCGGCCACCCCGCCGTACTTGGTGATCAGCACATCGGCCAACTCGTCCCACGTCGACTCGGTGGCGAACATCGCGATGTGCTCGTCGGTGATCTGTGCGGCCATGCCCGCATAGTCGCCGGCCTTCTGCTTCTCCCGGATCCGCGCCGTCGTCCCCTCGAACCCCGCCTCGTCCCAGATGAACGCGTAGTTCGGGGTGCTGCCGTAGAAACTCATGCTGGCCCGCACCAGCTCCCGCTCGCGGTCACGTTCCTCGTCCGTGTCGCCGACGATCGTCATCACCGGCACGATCACCGCCACGTCAGACGCCGAACGGCCCGACTTCTCCGCTCCCTCAGCGCGATTCGGTAGCACGTGGCGTGCGATGTAGCCCGGCTCGCCCAACGGGTGCACGTGGATGCCGTCGGCCACCTCGCCGGCCATCCGCAACATCCACGGGTTCACCGCGGCGACGTCGACCTTCGGGTCAGGTGCGTCGATCGGTCCCGGACTCCACTGCGGGGTGATGAAGTCCAGGCTGTAGAAGTCGCCGTGATGATCCAGCGTGCCGGTCCGGAACGCCGCGAAGCACGCCTTGACCGCCTGCACGTAGTCGCGCAGCCGCGGGCCGGGGCGCTCGAACTCCGCGCCGTAGCGCCGCACCACATGCGTGCGCACCTGGGTGCCCAGCCCGAGCCGGAATTTCCCGCCGGTGGCCTCCTGCAACTCCCACGCCGCCGCGGCCGTCACGAACGGGCTGCGCGGAAACGCCACCGCCACACCCGTCGACAGCTCCAAACCCGGCGCCGCCTGAGCCGCCACCGCCGCGTTGAGGTAGGCGGTGCGTCCCGTCTCGGTGAACAACATCCCGGAGAAGTGCGCGGCCTGCGTGCGCTGGGCGAGATCACCGATCTGCCGCAGCGGTTGGGGAGTGGTCATCACGTCGACGTGCATGGCCGAACCCTACGACAGCCGCCGCTGCGGCACAGTGGACTTGCACACCCCCACAACGAGGAGCCGCCGTGGCGATCCAGCGCATCAACCCGTCCCAGCTGTTCGACTCCAAGCCCAACGGTCACTCACAGGGCACGATCGTCGAATCCGGCAAGCTGGCCTTCTTCTCCGGACAGGTCGCGTGGAGTCCGCAGCACACCGCGCCGCCGGACTCGCTGGCCGAGCAGACGCAGATCGTCACCGCGAACCTGCAGGTGTGCCTCGACTCCGTCGGCGCGACGCGCGACGACATCGTGATGGCACGGGTCTACATCGTCGACCTTTCACCGGAGCGACTCAACGAGGCGTTCCCGGCGCTGCTCGAGTTCTTCGGCGACGTCTATCCCAGCCTCACCGGCATCGGGGTGCAGGCGCTCGCGGGCCCGGAACTGCACATCGAGATCGAGATGGTGGTGCGGGTGCCCGACTGACCGCCCACCGGCCCGCCGACTATTGCTACAGTGCCACACGAGATCGTCGGGAATCCGGTGAGAATCCGGGACTGACGCGCAACGGTATGGGCCTCGCGGCCTGAGTCCGACCGCCGGTGATCTCGTCACACGCCGGGTGGCTCCGCGAATGAGCCTGACACCGAAGGAAGTGCGCCGTGCGCTGCCTCGCCACACTGTTGGTCCTCCTGCTCACCGTCGTCGGCTGTGGACACGCCGCCGACCCGCCACCGTCCGCGGCCGGGGAACCCGGCGACGCCGGATACCCGCTCACGATGCAGAACTGCGGGCGCGACGTGGTCGTCGAGTCACCCCCGCAGCGGGCGGTGTCACTGAATCAGAGTTCCACCGAGATCCTGCTGTCGCTGGGACTGGCCGACCGCATGGTCGGCACCGCCACGTGGACCGACCCGGTGCGCGCGGACCTGGCCGCCGCCAACGAGACCGTGCCGCGACTGGCCGACAACAAACCGTCATTGGAAACCGTCCTCGGCGCCGACCCCGACCTGGTCACCGCGTCGTTCGTCGGCACCCTCGGATCAGGGGGAGTGGCCGAGCGCGAGCAGTTCCACCAGCTTGGCGTCCCCACCTATCTGGCGCCCAGCGACTGCGAAGGCAAAGTGGTCACCAGTGAGGACGGGGCGCGCACCCAATCGCTCACGATGGATCTGATCTATCGGGAGATCACCGACCTGGCAACACTTTTCGATGTCCCTCAGCGCGGTGACGACCTGGTCGCCGGCCTGCAACAGCGCCTGGACGCCGTCAACCCCGCCGACTTCGGCGTCACCGCCGCGTTCTGGTTCTCCGACATCCGCACCCCGTACCTGGCCGGATGCTGCGGATCGCCGGGCATCATCGCCGCCGAGACCGGCCTGCGTAACGTCTTCGACGACACCCACGACGAATGGCCGCAGGTCAGCTGGGAGACGGTCGCAGACCGCGACCCCGACGTGCTGGTGCTGGCCGACTTGAGCCGACGCACCATCGACGGTGACGCGCTGGAGTCCAAAATCGAATTCCTGGAATCGAATCCGGTCACCAGCCAGCTCAGTGCAGTCAGGGCACAGCGCTACATCGTCGTCAACGGTGCCGACCTGAACCCGTCGATCCGCACCGTTGACGGCGTCGAGAAGGTCGCCGACGGGCTCAGTGAGTTCGGGCTCGCGTCCCCGCGGTGAGGCGCACGTCGTCACTGTTGCCCCTGCTGTGGGGTCTGAGCGGCGTGGCGTTGGTGCTCTCGGCGGCGGCGGCCATCACCATCGGCCCGGCAGCGATCTCGGTGCCCGACGTCTACGCCGTCGTCGTCCACCACCTCGGCGGCCCGGATTCCGGAGTGTCACAGCTGCAGGACGGCGTCGTGTGGCAGCTGCGGCTGCCCCGGGCTGTGCTGGCCGCGGTGTGCGGCGCCGGGTTGGCGTTGTGCGGCGCCATTCTGCAGTCGCTGTTGCGCAATCCCCTGGCGGATCCGTTCGTGCTCGGCGTGTCCTCCGGCGCGTCGACCGGCGCGGTCCTGGTGGCGGTGCTCGGTGTCGGCGGCGGAGTGCTGACGCTGTCCGGCGGCGCGTTCCTGGGCGCGGTGGTGTCGTTCGGGTTGGTGCTGACGTTGGCGTACTTCGCCGGCGGCGGCACCGACCGCGTCGTCCTCGCCGGTGTCGCAGGCACCCAACTGTTCTCGGCGTTGACGTCGTTCGTGGTGCTGTCGTCGGCCAACGCAGAGCAGACCCGCGGGGTGCTGTTCTGGTTACTCGGATCGCTGTCGGGTGCGTCGTGGACGGACGTGCAGCTGTGCGCGGCGGTGGTGGGCTTCGGCCTGGTGTGCTGCCTGCTGATGGCCCCGACGATGGACGCCTTCGCGTTCGGGCAGGACACCGCGGCCACCCTCGGGGTGTCCGTGCAGCGCACCCGCGCCGTGCTGCTCGTGCTGACCGCGCTGATGACCGCCACCGTGGTGGCCGCGGCCGGGGCGATCGGCTTCGTCGGCCTGGTCCTCCCGCACGCCGCCCGCTTCCTGGTCGGCCCGAACCATGTGCGGCTGCTGCCGACCGTGGCGCTGCTGGGAGCCATCTTCATGGTGTGGGTGGACGCCGCCGCGCGCACCGTGTTCGAGCCGCAGGAACTGCCCACCGGCGTCGTCACCGCGCTGGTCGGGGTGCCCGCGTTCGCCGTCCTGCTGTTCCGGCGCCGAGCGGTCGCGTCGTGACGCTGCGGGCCGTCGACGTGAGCTGGCGCCGTTCCGGCAAGACGGTGCTCGACGGTGTCAGCCTGCATCCCCGACCCGGATCGGTCGTCGGACTGTTGGGGCCCAACGGATCCGGCAAGTCCTCGCTGCTGCGGCTGTTGGCCGGCTTGGACCGCCCCGACTCCGGGCACGTGCAACTGCACGGCCGCCCGCTGACCGCCGTCACGCGCAGGGAGCTGGCCTGCTCCGTCGCCATGGTGGGCCAGCACGCCGACACCGAACTCGACATCCGGGTCACCGACGTGGTACGGCTCGGGCGGCTACCGCACCGCCGGTTGTTCGGTGCCGACCCCGACGCCGTCACCGCCGTCGGCGAGGCGCTGGCGGCAACCGGTCTGTCTGACATGGGACAACGGTTGTGGCACAGCCTGTCCGGAGGCGAGCGCCAACGCGTCCAGATCGCTCGCGCGTTGGCGCAACACCCCAGCGAACTGCTGCTCGACGAGCCGACCAATCACCTCGACATCGCCCACCAGCTCGAAATCCTCGCCCTGGTGCGTCGCCTCGACGTCACCGCGGTCGTGGCGCTGCACGACCTGAACCTGGCCGCGATGTTCTGCGACGAACTGGTGGTGCTGACCGCCGGCCGTGTGGTAGCCGCAGGAACCCCGCAGGACGTGCTCACCGAGGACCTGGTCGCGCAGGTCTACGGAGTGCGCTGCCGGGTCGCCGTCGAGGACGGCCGCCCGGTCATCCGCTACGACGCACCCTTGACACGGGAGGTGTTCAGCGAGCGTCGCTAGTGATCGGCCGGGAGGCCCGACGGCCTGGCGAGCCCGCGGGCTAGGTCCGGCTGATCGCCTCCAGCCGTGTGAACACCCGTTTGCGCAGCCGCTCGTCGAAGTCGATGTCTAGCACCACGGCCCCCAGATGCACGGTTCCGCTGGCATGCTCGAAGATCCGGGGCAGCGACTCGATGATCTCGACGTATTCGGTGATGAACTCGCGGTAGCTCTGCAGCGGAGTGTCCAGCAGTCGGGCGCAGTCGGCGAGCACATCGGCGTACTGCGACGGAGGTGCGAGTTTCCGGCATCGCTCGGAAATGTCCAGCAGCCGTTCGTGATAGTCCATCAACCTGTTGGCGATGTGTTTGATGGCCGCCGGGTCGGCGCCGGATTCGTCGTGGGGTGCACCGAATGCGGCCATGAACGCCGGCGCCGCCGTGAAACTCTCCAGCTGCTGTGCCGTCAGCAGCATGTCGTCGATGAACCCGTACAGCCGGCTCGCCAGGTCCGGGCCGCTGAACACCGGGATGGTGTGCGCCGGAGTGAAGCCGAGTTCGCTGTCGCGCAACCGGGGCAGCAGCGGGGCCTGACGCTGAAGCAGCACCGAGGCGAACAGCGCCTGCTCCCAGCAGGGCGGCTTGTCCCGCACCAGCACGGCAATCTCGCCGTCGGTGCGGGCGATCGCGGCGAGCGGCCGGCCGTCGTCGTCCTCGTCCGGTGAGATGGCCCGCATGGGCCCGGCGCCTTCGGGTCCGTAGACGGCGCGGCTGTCACCGGACAGCATCCAGCGGTGCTGCCGGTCGGCCCGTCGCCGCAACGCGAATTCCTTCTCTTCGGCGAGCTCCCGTCGCTCATCGAGGTGACGCGCCAGCGCCCGCCCCGCGAAGAACAACCCGACCAGTGCGGCGGCCGCGACGAACCACCAGATGTACTTGACCACCAGGCTGATGCCCAGCAACACCAGGAACACGGCGACGAACCCGCCGCCGTCCGAGCCTCCCCGCCCCGCCATGCGCACACCGTACGAGTGACCACCGACATCCAGACTGCGCTGAGTGCGGCTGGTGGCCGCGGTGCTACGCCGGTGCTACGATCGTCGCATGACGGAGGTGGCGTCCCGCGAACTGCGCAACGGTACGGCTGGTCTACTCCGGCGTGTGCAGGCAGGTGAGGAGATCACCGTGACGGTGAACGGCCAACCCGTCGCCCGGCTCACGGCGTACGAACCCCCACGGCGTCGGTGGCTGACCCGAGAACAACTGCTGTCGCGCATATCTCGCGTGCAGGCCGATCCCGGACTGCGTGCCGACCTCGCGATGCTCGCCGGCGACGACACCGACGATCTGGGCCCGCTGCCGTGACCGCGGCCGGCGTGCTGGACACGTCGGTGTTCATCGCCAGCGAAAGCGGACGGCAGCTGCGCGGCGAATTGATCCCGGACGAGGTCGCGACCACCGTCATCACGCTGGCCGAACTCAACACCGGCGTCCTGGCGGCCGCGTCGGCGGACGTTCGGGCCCAACGATTGGCGACACTCGACGCCGTCGCCGACATCATCGCGCTTCCCGTCGACGAGGACGCAGCCCGCATGTGGGCGCGCCTGCGGGTTCATCTCGCGGAGAGCGGTCGTCGGGTGCGGATCAACGACCTGTGGATTGCCGCGATCGCGGCATCGCGGGGGCTGCCCGTCGTCACCCAGGACGGCGACTTCGACGCTCTCGAGGGTGTCGCGGGGCTGACCATCATTCGTGTCTGATAGGCGTTGATACTGCGCTGAGTGCGCCCGTTACTCGAACTTCCTCGCACTGAGTCCAGTCTCAACGTCGGATCGCCATGTCAGGATGACGGGCATGACCGTCGTCTTCGTCCATGGCAATCCGGAAACCTCGGCGATCTGGGGACCGCTCGTCGCGGCACTCGGCCGCGATGACGTCGTGCTGCTCTCGCCGCCCGGCTTCGGCGCCCCGCTCCCCGAGGGGTTCGGCGCCACCTATCTGGAGTACCGCGACTGGCTGGAAGCCGAGCTGGAGCAGATCGACGGGCCGATCGACCTGGTCGGGCACGACTGGGGTGGTGGGCACGTCGTCAACATCGTCATGCATCGTCCGGAACTGGTGCGCAGCTGGGCCAGCGACGTCGTCGGGCTGTTCGACCCCGACTACGTGTGGCACGACATGGCTCAGGTGTGGCAGACACCCGGCGCAGGCGAGGAGATGCTGCAGAACATGATGGGCGGGGGAGTGGAGGCCCGCACCGAGCTGATGGTCTCGCTCGGGATCCCCGCCGACATCGGGGCGGCGATCGCCGAACACCAGAACGACGACATGGTGACCGCGATCCTGGCGCTCTACCGGTCGGCCGCCCAGCCCGCGATGGCCGAAGCCGGCCGCGACCTGGAGCGGGCGCAGGCGCGGCCCGGTCTGGCGCTGCTCGCCACCGACGACCCCTACATCGGCGCCAGCGACACCCGTCACCGAGCCGCCGACCGCGCCGGGGCGCGCACCGCGGTGCTGGAAGGTCTGGGCCACTGGTGGATGGTTGAGGACCCGCAGCGCGGAGCGGCCGCCCTGACAGAGTTCTGGGACTCCCTCTAGGCGTTGAGACCGCGCTGGCTGCGGGGGTTACTCGCACTTCTCCGCGGTGGTTGCGGTCTGAAAGTTACTTCAGCGGGTCGGTGGTGAATGGGTTGTGTTCGGCCAGTAGCTTTTCCATCCGCACCTCGTCGAGCCGGACGCGGATCGTGGCCGCCTCCTGCTGATCGCGGATCACCTTCGCCAGCGTGAACGAGCTCGTGACGAGGAAGACCGCGCTCATGGCGAGGAACAGCCGCGGCCAGATGTCGAGCGGCAGGAAGAAGATCCCGCCCAACACCCCGAGGAAGCTCACCCCGAAGGCGATCGCGGCCTGCAGGAAGAAGGCGCTGGTGTTCTTGGACATCGCGTCGAAAGCATCCATGCGCTCAGCCTGCCGTCTGCGCTGCCCGGCGGGCATGAGTAGTCCTACGCGATCGAGTGGGTGGTATCACCGCGGTATCATGCCCGGTGTGGGCATGACACTTCGCACCAGTGCGGCGCAGACCGACGCTCTGCGCCGGCAGGCCGCCGTGGAGGGGCGTTCGATGCAGGCTGTGGCTTTGTCGGCAATCGACGAATACATCGCCCGCCGCGCGCATGAAACCAAGGTCGACGCAGTGTTGGAGCGGGTCGTGGCCGAGGAGAGCGGAGTCTTGGAGCGGCTCAAGGACGCGTGATCGAGTATCTGGATCTCGAGGACCTGCTGAGGGTGGCTCGTCGTGTGGTCGGGCCGGACGTAGCGGTGCGCGACTACGGGTTGCTCTCGTCGGCGGCGGCACGCCCGCAGGCTTCGCTGTTCGGCGAAGACGCCTATCCCGATCTTCACCTCAAGGCCGCGGCATTGATGCAATCACTGGCCCGCAACCATGCGCTGGTTGACGGAAACAAGCGACTGGCGTGGACCGCGTGTCGAACCTTCCTGGCGCTCAACGGTCAATGGCTCAGCGCGTCGGAAGATGAGCGTTTCGACTTCGTCATACGGGTGGCCACCGGTGCCCAGGCCGAGCTCGATGACATCGCCGAGCAGCTACGCGGGTGGAGCCACGAAGAGTGACGCCGAGAGTGCCGTCACGGTCGTTCCGCGAGCGAATCCACAACCTTCACGGCATTTTCGGCGCCTGAGGCGCGCCACGGCAGTCTCGGCGCACAAACGAACCTGGCAAGATCTCAGCGCAACGTGACCATTGAGCCACTGTGCCGGGTGGGTGGGGGACGCGACGATGGCCGCATGCATGCACAGATCGTGTTGTTCGACGGGTTCGATCCGCTCGACGCCGTCGCTCCGTTCGAGGTGCTGCTCGCCGGCAGTGACGCGCTCGGCGGCGGCCTCCACGTCGAGCTGGTATCGGGCGAGGGGCCCCGCGCGGTGATCAGCGGCTCCGGCGGGTTGATCCTGCAGGCGACCGCCCAGCTGGATCCAGGCAAACCCGGTTACGTCATCGTGCCCGGGGCGTCGGGTCCGGTCGAGGGAGACCCCGATCAGGGCGTCGAGACCATACCCGTGCTGCTGGCCCGGTTCGGTGAGACGGCGGCGCTCCCGCTGGTGCGGCAAGCCATGGCCAATCCGGAGGTCACTGTGGCCACGGTGTGCGGCGGTTCGCTGGCGCTGGCGATGGCCGGCCTGCTGGACGGCCGGCACGCGAACACCCACCATCTCGGCGTGGACGTCCTCGAAGCCACCGGCGCGATCCCGGTGAATGCCAGGGTGGTCGACGACGGCGACCTCGTCACCGCGGCAGGAGTGACGTCGGGACTGGACCTCGCGCTGTATCTGCTCGACCGCAGCTTCGGGCCCCGAATCGCGCTGGCGGTCGAGCAGTTGTTCGCCTACGAGCGCCGCGGCACGGTCTGGAGCAACAACGGCCGACTGGCGAAGGCGGTATGACCATGGGAATCGTCGGCGACTGGGATGTGCGCATCAAAACCCCGATCGGATCACTGCACACGGTCTACCGCTTCGTCGAGCACGAGGGCCAGGTCTGCGCCACCGCGACCGGTACCTCGGAAACCGTTCCCCTGACAGACATCACGATTGCCGACAACGCTGAGGGTCAACGCGTCCGCTGGAAGCAGACGGTGACCAAGCCGATGCGGCTCAAGCTCGAATTCGATGTGCAGGTGCTCGGTGATGAGCTCACCGGGCATTCCCGCGCGGGCCGGTTGCCACGCTCCGCAGTGTCCGGTGTGCGCCGAGTCGGCGATTGAGTCCATCATGGCAATAAGCAGCCAAGGGGCCGGGATCTGGCCAAGGCGTTGCTAGGGTGGCGCCCATGCGCAGCGTGACGGTCCTCGCCCTGCCCGACCTGATCGCCTACGACCTCACCATCGCGGTCGAGGCGTTCAACCGCGTCCCGCTGTCCAACGGCGAGAACGGATATCGGGTACAGGTGTGCGGAACCGAACCGCTCCTCACCGCCGGACCATTGCGCATCGGCACCGACCTCGGCCTCGAAGCGCTCGTCGGCGCGGACACCATCGTCGTGCCCGGCCGCAACGACGTCACAGCCGATACGCCGGCGGAGGTGATCGCGGCGCTGCGGTCGGCGCACGACTCCGGTGCCCGGATCGCGTCGATCTGCACGGGCGCCTTCACGTTGGCCGCTGCCGGCCTCCTCGACGGCAAACGGGCCACTACCCACTGGAGCGCCGCCGACCAGTTCCGGGCCGCGTTCCCGGCCGTACATCTCGATCCCGACGTGCTCTATGTCGACGAAGGTGACGTTCTGACCTCCGCCGGCGCCTCCGCGGGCCTGGATCTGTGCCTGTACTTGGTGCAACTCGACTACGGCGCGGCTGTCGCGGCCGCCGCCGCCAAGCTCGCGGTGGCACCGCTGCACCGCAGCGGCGGCCAGGCGCAATTCATCGCGAGGAACACGCTGCCCGCCACCGTTTTCGGAGAGAAGACCGAGCTCGATGACGTCCTTGGCTGGATCGAGGTGAACGCGCATGAGTCGTTGACGTTGGCGGCGATCGCCGAGCGTGCCTCGTTGAGCATCCGCACTCTGAATCGGCGCTTCCAGAACGAGACCGGCCAGACGCCGATGCAGTGGGTCACCGGAGTTCGAGTCCGCCATGCGCAGGAAATGCTCGAGCGAACTTCACACGGTATCGAGCGGATCGGCCGCGACGTCGGGTTCACCTCACCGGCCAACTTTCGCGAGCAGTTCCGCCGGCTCAGCGGAGTCACACCGCAGGCGTACCGCGCCGCCTTCCGCGCACGCAGCATGGACGTGACTACCCGGGCGGCGTATCCGTCCGCCTGCTGAACCCCGGTGGCAAGATTCCGCTGTAAGACGGCACGGCGGCCACTGGTGCACATCGGGTCCTGCTACCACGATGATCTCTATGAGCCACCTCGCTGAATGGAACATCCCTGACTCCGACATCTGCAATGCAGCAAGGCAATTGGTGTTCGAGGTGTCACCCCGATTCATCGCCAACCACAGCGTGCGCAGCTACCTGTTCGCCCGCGAGCTCGCCGCCGCCGATGGTCTCACCGACTACGACGACGAACTCGTCTTCCTGGGTTGTCTCCTCCACGATCTCGGCGTCACCGACTACGGCTGGGGTGACCAGCGTTTCGAGGTCGAGGGTGCCGACGCCGCGGCGCGCTTCCTGCGCCGGCACGGCATGCCTGACGATCGGGTCGAGGTGGTGTGGCAGTCGATCGCTCTGCACACCAGCGTCGGGCTGGCGCACCGGTTCGGCACCGAACAGGCAGTCACCCATGCCGGTATCAGTGTGGACGTCACCGGCGTGGGCCACGAACGTCTCCTGTCTGGCTTCGCAGATCGGGTTCATGCCGCATGGCCGCGATATGACCTGGGGTTCGCGATCGCCGAGCTCATCGCCGCCGGAACACAGGCCAACCCGTCGAAAGCGCCACCGTTTTCGTTCCCCGCTCATCTCCACGAGGTCGTCAACGGTGAATCGATGACATTCTTGGATGTGGTGCAGGTCGCTCCCTGGGGTGACCAGCCGGTGCCAAGCCGAGCTCGATGACATGGCGGAGCAGGAGCCACGAAGAGTGGGATCGAGAGTGCCGTCACGGTTGTTCCGCGAGCGAATCCGCAGCCGCCACGGCACTCTCGGCGCCTGAGCCGGCGCCACGGCACTCTGGGCGCACAAGCCGTCGCCGCCTGAGCGGTCACACCGCGTCCACCGGGTTGACCCGTCCGACGATCAACGGGTCGGTCTTGGTGAACGGGAACGCGGGCAGGTCGTCGATGTGCATGTTGAACGTCGCGGCGAGCACCTCACGCGAATACGCGCTGGCCGACGCGCGGTAACCGATGTCGCCGGGCATCGGCTGGTCGAAGAAGATCGCGAAGTGGATGTCGGGGGAGTCGATGACCTCGATGTGGTGCGGGTAGGCGCGCGGGATGAAGTACACGTCGCCCTCGTTGAGTAGGTAGGTGTCCAGCGAGCCGTCCGGGTCCATCACCGTCATCCGCCCGGAACCCTTGTGCACGTAGCCCATTTCGGCGGTGATCGGATGCCAGTGTGGTTCGCGCATGCCGTCCTCGCGGATGCGCAGCGAATACATCGACAGGTCCTTCAACGCCGGCCAGTACTGAGCGCGCGCGAGCCGGGCCGAACCGACCGCCACCCCGATGGCCGGGCTCTGCGCCTCCAGCGAGAACTTGTGCGGATCGTCGAACCACGCCGTCGCCGGCACCTCGGCGTCCCCACTGCGCCGCGCGAGCTTGCGGTCGACCGTGTCACGGCGCATCGTGGTGAAGTCCGAGGCCGGCAGGTCGTAGGTGTTGCCCAGCACCGCGTCCGTCATCGCCCCGAACGACGCCGCCAACCCGAAGTCCTCGGGGCGCTCGCTGCGGAACGCCAGGATGAACTCGGCCGGGTCCTCACCGATGTTCTCGATGTGGTGCAACGACCCCGAGTCGATGTGGAACATGTCGCCGGCGCTGACTGTGAAACTGGAGAAGCGGCTGTAGCTGTCGAGCACCGACACGAACGACGTGCCCGAGACGACGTAGGTGAGTTCGTTGCAGTTGGCATGCCAGTGCGGAGTCCGCATGGCGCCGGGGTTGAGAACGATCCGCTTGATCGACAACCCCGACAGGATGGGGAAATGATCGGCGATCACGCGGCGGATCGAACCGAGATCCGACTCCTCGACGAGCTCACCGTTGATCAGGGACGTGGCGTGCCGGCTGGTCATGGCGCTCATGCTAAGCGCGCGCGGTGAACGGTGAGGAATTCTCGCAAGGACGTCGGTCGGCGACCCGTGACGTCGTAGACGGTCGTGGTCACCAGGTCCTGCTCGCCGGCCCGGATGCGCTCGTCGAGCGCCGCCAGCCCGGCGGCGAACTCGCCCGTCAACCCGGCTCGGGTGAGCCGGTCGGCCAGTTGGGCCGTCGTCACGTCCACATGCCGGACGGGCGTGCCGAGCACGTCGGAGATGATGGCCGCGGCGTGTCCGTACGACAGTGCCTCCGGCCCGGTCAGCACCAGCTCGTCGCCCACCGGCCGGTCCGCCACCAGTGCCTCGACCGCGACGGCGGCGATGTCGGCGGCATCGATGAAGCCGAGACGGCCGTCGCCGGTGGCCGTGACGATCTCGCGGGACCGCCGAATGCCCTCGGCGAGTGCATGATCGGCAGTGAAGTTCTGCATGAACCACGACGGCCGCAGCACCGTGGACTCGCTGAAGAGATCGACGACCAACGCGTGGATCTCGCCGAGCAACGGCTCCCCGCGGGCCACCGCCGACGAACTCAACGCCACGACGCGCCGCACCCCGCCCGCCGCGGCCTGCTCGAGAAAGGGGCGCACCACCGGTGCCGGATCCGCCACCCCGCCCGCCGCGGCCTGCTCGAGAAAGGGGCGCACCACCGGTGCCGGATCCGCCACCCCGGCGGGGGCGACGAGGTAGATCGCGCGCACGCCTGCCAGTGCGGCGGCGAAGGTGCTCGGGTCAAACCAGTCGAACCTGACGGCGTCGGCGTCACCGGGGTCGGGACGGCGGGTCGCCGCGCGCACGGCGTCACCGCGGTCGCGCAGACCGGCCACGACGGACACGCCGGTGTTGCCGGTCGCCCCGGTGACCAGGATGGGCTCAGTCATCGGCGGTCTTCGCGGTGAAGCCGGCCATCAGGGCGTCCATTCCGCCCATCGCGGCCACAACGGCCAGCGAGTTCCAATAGTCGCGGTAGTGCCGTATGCCGTCGGGTCCGATCGTGATGACCCCGACGTAGTCCATCACGTAGGGGCTGTTCGTCTGCACCAGAACACCTTTGGCGGAGAATTCGAGGATCACGACGGTCGGGTCGAGGGTGTGATGCCGCCGGTGCTCGGTGATCTCGTCGAGGCGGATGGTGGCGGTGTAGTCCTTGACGTAGTCCCAGACGTCGTCGCGGCCGTTCAGCACCCGGTATCCGGGTGGCGCGAACGGAAACTCCATCACTCCGTCGGGGGCCCACTGGTCGGCGAAGGCGCGCATGTCATTGCGGCGCAGGCTGTCGAGCAGGGTGTCCACCACCCGATCGGAGTGGGTGCGGAGCTGGTTGTCGGTGCTCATCGAGAATCCTTTCCTCGTCCCTCGGGAACGGAACCGTTCCGTTTCGGTTAGTATTCCCGGTATGCGAACCAAGGCGACGCTGCGAGCCGGCGTGACCGACGGCATCGTCGAGGCGGTGCTCGCCGAGCTCGCCGCGGTCGGGTTCGGCAGGCTGACGATGGACGGAGTGGCGCGGCGCGCGCGAGCAGGCAAGGCGGCGCTGTACCGGCGCTGGTCGTCGAAGCAGGAGATGGTGCTCGAGGTCGTGACGACCATCAGCGTGCCGATGGCCGAGACCACCCCGACCGAGGATCTGGCCGACGACGTCGCGCGTCTCGTGCACGGCGTCGCCGACTGGCTGGCCGACGCGCGGATGTCGCGAATCGTCCCCGACCTCATCGCCGAGGCCATGCGCAATCCCGAGCTCGCCGCCGCTCTGACCGAACGGCTCGGCTCCGCCCGCAGGAACTACGGGCAGGCGGTGATCGACGCCGCGATCACCCGCGGCGAGGTGTCACCGGACGTCGACAGCGAGTACGTGTTGGATCTGATCGCCGCACCGGTCTTCTGGCGGATCTGCGGGCGCCGCGAACAGGTGACGCCGGCATACCTCGATCGAGTGGTCGATACCGTCCTGCACGCGTTGGGCTCGCCCCGCGCGTAGCCGGCTCAGCGTTCCTTGCCGTCGTCGCGCGGCGGGCTGGCGCGCAGCGAACCGGGATGGGCCTTGGCGGTCGGGTCCTGACGCGTCTTGATCAGGCTGGCCACGGTGACGACCGTCAGGATCACCACGATCACGCCGAGACTGACGTAGGTGTCGACCTCGGGGATGCTCGGGTTGATGTCGACGTGCGCCCAGTGCAGCACCAGCTTGACACCGATGAACGCCAGGATGATCGACAGCCCGGTCGACAGGTACACCAGCCGGTCCAGCAGGCCCTTGACGAGGAAGAACAGCGCGCGCAGGCCCAGCAGCGCGAACGCGTTGGCCGCGAACACGATGAACGGCTCACGGGTGATGCCGAACACCGCTGGGATCGAGTCCAGCGCGAACAGCAGGTCGACGCTGCCGATCGAGATCAGCACCGCCATCATCGGCGTCACCATCCGCCGGCCGTCGACCCGGGTGACGAGCTTGCCGCCGTCGTAGGTCTCGGTGACCGGCAGGAAGCGCCGCGTGGCGCGCACCATGATGTTGTTCTCGACGTCGGGATCCTCGTCGCGGTGCCGGAACAGCTGGATTGCGGTCCAGATCAGCAGGATCCCGAACAGCAGGAACATGAAGCTGAACAGCGACAGCAGGGTCGCGCCGAGCGCGATGAAGATCGCCCGCATGATCAACGCCAGGATGATGCCAAAGGTCAGCACCTTGTGCTGGTGCTCCTCGGGCACCGCGAACGTCGCCATGATGATGACGAACACGAACAGGTTGTCGACCGACAGGCTCTTCTCGACGATGTAGCCGGCGAAGTACTCGGTGCCCAGCGTGCTGCCGTAGGTGACGGTGAACCACACGCCGAAGGCGATGGCGACGGCGATGTAGAACAGCGACCACGCGGTGGCTTCTTTGAAGCCGACCTTGTGCGGCCGCAGCGCAGCCAGGATCAGATCCACCGCCAGCAACACGACGACCAGACCGATCGTCAGACCCCACGTCAACCCGCTGATCTCGGACATGGGTTCATTTGTACCTTGCCCGCGGAACTACACCCCGCGTTCAGGCTGCGTTGGCTGCGGACGTTACTCGCACTTCGCCGCCGTGGACGCAGTCTCAACGCCGGGGTGGGGGGTCATTTCGGAACAATGCCGATCTTCACGTGCGGGCTCTCTGTCTGCGCCTGCCATGCCTTCCCAGCATCTTCGAGGTCGTACCGGACCGTCTCCACCGTGAGGCGCTTCTGCTCGGCCAGCGCGATCAGCTCCTGGTAACCCTGCCGCATGACCGCGTTGCCCATCACGTTGTTGTTGTGCCCGATGTGCGTGCGTCCCATCAGACTCCGGAATGGCACCTGCGGCGCTCCACCGGCACCCTCGCCAACAGTGACGAGGGTGGCCTGGGGTGCGGAAGATTCCAGCGCGGCCAGGAACGGCTCGCCGTACACCATGTCGAGGACGACGTCGTATCCGTCGCCGGCCTCTTCCTTCAGCGCTTGCGCGTCATCATCGCCGCCGAGTTCGACGAGGGCGTCGGCGCCGAGGTCGCGTGTCTTCTCCAAGGCGTCCTTGTTGCGGCCGGCGGCGACGACGCGACCCGCCCCGAGGATCTTGGCGGCCTGAACCGCGATGCTGCCCACCACCCCGGTGGCGCCCAGCACGAGAACAGACTGCCCGGCCGAGAGCTCGGCATGGCGGGTCAGCGGCAGCCACGCGGCCAGGCCGGCGATGCCCAGCGCCACCGCCAGGTCGTCGTCGACGGTCTCGGGAATGGGGAAGGCCCGGTCGGGGTCGAAGGCGGCGCGTTCGGCCCACGAGCCGAACGGGATCGGCGGCGAGTTGAAGTAGACGCGGGTGCCGTCGTCGGTGAAGCCGACACCTTCCTGGCCGACGACAAGCGGGACGCTCGGCTTGAGCAGGTCGCTCGACGCCAGCACGATGTCAACGGGGTTGCAGCCGGCCAGTGTCACGGTGACGATGTCCTGCCCGCCTGGCTCTTCGAAATCCTTGACGTGGGGCGTCTCGCCGACCGCCTCCAGCACTGCTGCCCGCATGGGTCCTCCGTTGTGTTCGCGCCTGAACCTGCGGGCTACCCCCTGCGCAGACGGCGAAACGGGCCCCAGGTTGCGTTGAGACTGCGTCAGCGACGGTCGCTACTCGCACAATGTCGCGGCGGGCGCAGTCTCAACGCTGGGTCAGACGGTGTAGCCGCCGTCGACCGCCCAGGTGGCTCCGGTGACCCAGTCGGCCTCCGGTCGGCTCAAATAGGCGACGACGCTGGCGACGTCGGCCGTGTCGCCGTAGCGGCCCAGCGCGGTCTGGGCCCGGTTCGCGTCGGCGAAGTCGCCCTCGTCGGGGTTCAGATCCGTCGCAACGGGGCCGACGGCGAGGTTGTTGATGGTGATCTTCCGCGGACCCAGCTCCCGGGCGAGCCCACGCGTCAACCCGGCCACCGCGGCTTTGGTCATCGCGTAGACCGACAGGCCGGCGGCCACCGGGACACTGTCGCCGTTGACGCTGCCGATGGTGATGACACGACCGCCGTCAGTTATGTGCTTGACGGCGGCCTGGATGGCGACGAACACTGCCCGCACATTGACCGCCACCATCCGGTCGAACTCCTCCAGAGACAGCGATTCCAGCGGAGCGAGGGAGGCGATGCCGGCATTGTTGACCAGGATGTCCACGCCGCCGAGCTGATGCACCGTCTCGCCGACGGCAGCTTGAACCGCGCCGGCATCGGCGCTGTCGGCTTGCAGCGCAACGACCTTCACACCGTTGGTCGACAGCTCGGCGACAAGATTGTCGGCCGCGCCCGCCGACGTGCTGTACGTGAAGGCGACGTCGGCTCCGTCGGCGACGAGGCGGCGCACGATGCCCGCGCCGATACCTCGGGAGCCGCCGGTGACCAGGGCGCGTCGACCGCTGAGCGGCAAGGTGGGGGAGTGTGTCATCAGGCTTCCTTTCGAGGGGCTACCCGTGGCACTAACTTGAACGATCGTTATAGAATTCCCCGGGTACGCCTGACCGGAGGAGTCGCGTTGGCTGACAGTGTCGTTGCGTTGATGGAAGAGAACCTGCTCGCGGTGTTCAACGAGCGGGATCCGCAGCGGCGGCTGGAGGTGATCCGGTGCAACTACGCCCCCGACGTCCGCTGGGCCGACGGCGAGGAGACGGTCACCGGCCAGGACCGGCTCCATGAGAAGGCCCAGGAACTTCTCGACGGCCAGCTCGCCGGGCTCGGATTCTCGCAGTCAGGTCCGGTCTATCAGGCCGGGAACATGGGGTTTCTGGCCTGGGACGTCTTCCCGCCCGGGGACCAATCCGGCACGCCTCTGGTCTCGGGTTTCGACGTCGCACTCGTCGAAAACGGCGTCATCGCAAAGCTGTTCACCGTGGTGACCACAGCGCCGGGGTGAGCTGACGGGTCAGCGCAGCGCGTCGGGGTTCTCCTTCACGAGGGCTTCGACGTCCGAGCGTAGTTGTGCCAGCTTCTGCTGCTCTTCGGCAGAGTAATCGCGGGCGGTGTCGTCGAGGGCGCACACCGTTCCGACCACGTTGCCCTCGGCGTCGTGCACCGGTAGGCCCAGATAGTTGTGCAGTCCAAACTCGGTCTCGTCCTCGTTGCCCGCGAAGATCGCGTCGGTGCGCGAGTCGCGGACGAACAACGCCTCGTCGGAATTCACCACCCGCTCGCAGTACAAGGGGGTGCGATCCTGGTCGTCGCCGGCTTTCTTGCCTGCCGCCCCGACGGTGTAATGCTGCGTCGCCTCACCGCCGGTTCCGGCGACGACCATCGAATCTGCCTCCGAGCGCATCACCAGAACCGACTTCACGTTGAGCTGCTGCGCCAGTTCCTCGAGGCCGGGCGCCACCGAGGCCAGTCCCTCGGTCGCGTCGGGGCGGTGGGAAGCGGCGGCG
>Ga0207914_100381_pt1 | contig 18887 bp, 19 predicted proteins | sample DeeseametaMP2497_FD_184171 | JGI IMG/M metagenome (GOLD analysis project Ga0207914, IMG submission 184171) | Marine microbial communities from East of Antigua and Barbuda, Atlantic Ocean - MP2497 (SPAdes) | ecosystem: Environmental > Aquatic > Marine > Oceanic | place: East of Antigua and... | reverse complement strand
GAATGTCGAATTCGGTGCGGGTCAACAGGATCAGTTCGTCGTCGATATGTACCTCACGGGCGGCGACGTTGATGCTCAGTGCGCCGAAGCGGCGCGGCGGGGCTGTCTCTCGCTCGGCGGGTGCGGTGGCTGTTTGCAGGATGCGGGGTCGCCGCAGCATGGCGCGGATGCGCGCGACCAGCTCGCGGGGACTGAAGGGTTTAGTGATGTAGTCGTCGGCGCCGACGGTGAGGCCGAGCACGGTATCCAGTTCGGTGTCACGGGCGGTGAGCATGACGACGTAGGCGTCGGAGAAGGTCCGCAATTGCCGGCAGACCTCGAGTCCGTCGATGCCGGGTAGACCGAGGTCAAGGATGACGACATCGGGATCCAGGTCGCGTGCGACGGCGATTGCGTCGACACCGTTACCGGCGACGACGGCTTCGAACTGCTCGCGTTCGAGATAACTGGCCACTACTTCGGCCAGGGGGAGTTCGTCGTCGACGACCAGCGCGCGGTATCCCTTCGCGCTCTCAGGCGCGCCCAGGTGGTGGTGCTGCATGTCCATATGGTGCCTGCTGGTGCGCCCGTAACCAGGTATGGCTGACCGGGCGGCTCGATCTTCAGCAGATCTTCACACGACTCATACCGTTTTCCTCCTGCGGTGGGGTGAGGCTCACTGCGGAGGAGGGCCTGACATGCGTTGGCTGATGGACGTGTGCCCGAACAGTCTCGGGTGGCAAGCGTGGCTGATCCTGTGTGCCGTGGTCGTGGTGCTGTGGGCGGCTGCGATCGCCGGCGCGACGGCGCTATTTAACGCCTCTCGCTGGCCGCGTCGTTCGGGGCGGTCTGACGTGCCTGAGGAGGCCGATTCGCAGCGGCCGCACCGCGGCGCACTGACCGGTACACCTGCGCGGCATCGCGGCGATGTCAATATTCGATCAAGCGGGTGACGTAGGGCGTCATGCCGGAGGTGCGTACGGGCGAGATCTTGACGACCGACCCGGTGTAGGGGGCTTCGATCATCATGCCGTCGCCCAGATACATCGCTTCGTGCTGGCTGGCGTTGGGGCCGTAAAAGATGAGGTCACCGCGTCGCATCTGTGACGAGGGGATCTTGCGGCCTGCGTTGTATTGCGATCCGGAGTAGTGGTCGAGTTTGATGCCGACGCCGGCGAAGGCATACAGCATCAGGCCCGAACAGTCGAAACCCACGGTGTTGGCGCCCTGGTCGATGCCTCGTGACGGGCCGTTGGCGTTGCCGCCGCCCCAGGAGTAGGGCACGCCCAGTTGTGACATGGCGCGGCGAATCACGAATTCTGAGGCCTGGCGGCCGTAGAGGCGGGGGATGCGTCCGTTGGTGATGCCGGGATCTGCGGCGGCGGTGACTGGAGACAGAATGCCGAGTTTGGTGAGGAACTTGCGGCCCATGTCGGCCGTCAGCTGAGCCGAGGTCGCCATGATCTTGAGGACGGCATTGATGATGGCCACCGGGTCGCCGGCCACGTTAGCGCTGGGCACCATCGGCAGCGTGGTGTCCCACAGGCCCCCCTTGGTGGCGCCCCCCGGCGACGTGGTGCCGCGGTCCCAGGGAGCGCCGGATGCCGGCCCAGTGCCCGGTTGCGCGGCACTGGGCGCGGCAGCCGTCGCCGCCACCGGTCGGGCGGCTTCCAGTCGAGCTTGAGCGGAGTCGCGTTCGGTAGCGAGCCGTTCGACCTCGCGTTGCTGTGCGGTAAACGTCTGCTGGGCGTCCCGGAGTGCGGCTACCGCGTCGTCTTGCCGGCGTTGGGCGTCCGCGGCGGCGCTCTCGGCGCGCGCCCGCGCCGCCGTCGCAGCAGAAAGCTTGTTGGCCTGATCGGTCTGCCGACGCAGGAGGTCGTCGTGGACCCGCTGAAAGCTGATGGTGAGGGTCTGCTGGGTCGAGGCCCCGGCCAGGATCTCCTCGGGACTTCGTGCCAGCGGCAACGCACCCGACGGCCCGTTCATATAGGTCGACGCGGCGAAGCGGTCAAAGCGCTGTTGTGCGGCCTCGATTGCGTGTTGGCTGTCGGTAAGGGCTTGGTCGCTGGCAACAACGTCGCGTCGGGCCTGCGCGAGGGTGTCGCGAGCGGCCGCGACCTCGACCAGGGCACGGTTTACGCCCTCTTGCTTGATCTGGATGTCGCTACCGACGTCGGCCATCCGCTGGTTCGCGTCGGCGACCGCCGCAACCAATGAGGGAACGTCGTCGCGGTCGGGGCTGCCGTCATGCCCGGCAACAGCGGTACCCGGGGCGCTGAGCACCAGTGCCGGCATTAATGCGCAGAGACTCAGAAAAGAAGTGAGGCGCCGCATCGAATCTCCTCAGCTGGGGTGAGCGTGGTCGAGCCGCGCACCTAAGCCGAACGGCACCCGCGGCATTCCTACTACCGAGCTAAGTACGTAGCACAATAGTACGTAGACGGAACGTACATCACTTTGGTATCAGGAGGAACGTCTGTCACAGTCTCAGGTCGGTTACAAGTGTGCGCCACGGGCGCTAGTTTCACGCGCCGCGGCCGGTAGTGCAGATGCTCGCCCTATGCGGTCCAGGTGAGGCGTATCGCGGCTTTTTCCAGCTCGGCGGCTACATTGGGGGCTGAAGAGCTCGTGGCGCGAGGAGGCCAGCTCGTCGCGGAGAGCGGGAGAGGCGCAAATGGAACAGCGAGGATTCGGCGACCTCGAAGCGGTGGTCATGGATTACGTGTGGGATTACGCCGAGCCTGTCACGGTGCGTGAGGTTTTCGACGAGATCTCTCAACGGCGCCAGATCGCCTACACCACCGTGATGTCGACGATGGACAACCTTTACCGCAAGCGCTGGTTGCAACGTCAGCGCGACGGGAAAGCGTACGTGTATCAGGCGTCCATGAGCCGCGAGGAGCGTTCCGCGCGTTTGATGAAGGCCGCGTTCGACGCCGGCGGGGATACCGATGCGGTGCTGGCCTTCTTTGTCGAGCAGATGAACGCCGATCAGTCCGCTCAATTGAAGGCGGCTCTGCGCAAGGGACGTCGGTGATGACCGCCGCGCTGTGGCTGCTCCTCTATGGCAGCGCGCTGGCCTGGTGGGCGCCACCGGTCCTGAGGCGGATGACCGGTCACGGCATCAGCCCCCATATGGGAGTGGCCGCCTGGCTGGCCACCGTCGCCGCGACGTTGGCGGCGTGGCTCGTCGCGCTGATCATGGTCATCGGCGCAACGACGGACAGTATTCGTACGGGCGCGGTCGTGACACTGTGCCTGGAGCTGTTTGGCTTCTCCGAGCACACACCCATGGCCGGACGAATCGGTTCTGTTGTTCTCATCGCGGTAGGAACCCTGACGTCAGGGTTCGTCGTAATGCGGATCGGTCGCTGCTTGTCGCGGCTGCGGGCGCGAAGTCACGAGCACGCGCGGGCCGCGCGGATCATCGGCCGACCCACCGACCATCCCAACGTGGTGGTCGTGGAGGCCGACCGGCCTGCTGCCTACTGCGTGGTCGGACGCCCGAACGCCATCATCGTCACCTCCGCGGCGATGAAGTCGTTGAACCGATCACAGCTCAAAGCGGTTCTGGCGCATGAAAACGCGCACATCTCCGGGCGCCACCACCACATCCTCATGGCGCTCCGCGCTTTGGGGGGCACACTGCCGCGGCTTCCGCTTTTCGCGACGGCCCCTCATCGTGTGGGTGAACTGCTGGAGATGTGCGCTGACGACACCGCCGTGCGCCGCGTCGGCACGCATCCGCTGTTGGCTGGATTATCTGCTCTGGCTGGAGAACACCCGCCTGCACGGGAAGGCCTCGCCGCGGCGGGAACAGCGGTCATCGCGCGAGCGCAGCGCCTGGTCACCCCGACACGCCGGCACGTGCGATGGCGCCACCGCATCTGCCTGACAGCCGCGATCACCGCCATGCTCGCCACACCCGCTCTCATTCAGGTGCTCTGCCACCACTAGCGCCTCAACGCCGGCCGCACGCTCAATAGGTGAAGCCAATGCGCGGAGGCCAGCCAGCAAAGTCACACGGCTCGGCGTATGGGCCGATAAAGCGCAAATTATCTACGTAGTAAAACCGTAGATGATCTGCGGTGCAGGCAGCGTAACGATCTGTTGTATCTCCTTCGCGGAACCTCCAAAAAGGCGTTTTCGCACGGGCATCGGGCGAAGTCGGTCGTGCGACGGAACGGTCGGTTGGCTCGGCGCAACGGCGGTCGCGCTCTGATCACAACCCGGCATCGGCTCAGGGGCCGAGCCGGAATTCGCCGATCCGCTGCTACAGTCGGCAACATCGTGAAGTACTTCGACGCGAACTCTGGGCAACGCCGCCGCGCCATCGTCGCGGCGTTGATCGCGTTCTGGACCGTCATCGTCGGAGCCGAGTGGGCACTGCCCGGCGTGAATGCGGCACCTGCACACGGACCGCACACACTGGCCGCCAGTGCGGTCGGCGCGCCGCTGTCTGTCGAGCTCGACCACCCCCACGTCTCCCAACCCGACGCCGAGTGCACGCCCGACACCCTGGCCGAAGCGATCCTGCCGCGGGGAACGGTCTCCCTGATCGCGCTCGCGTTAGGCCTCGTCGTGGCTGTGCTTCCGCTGCTGTGGTGCCAGGCGGCGAAGGCGCCTGTCCGCGGTCCACCACGGAACGCCCGCGCCCTGCGCACCGGCCGCGACGTGCTCGCCCATCTGTGTATCGCGCGCCGCTGATCGGCTAGCGTCAGGCCCCGTCGTCTTCGACGGTGGCCGGTGACCGCTCCCTGCCGTCAGTCGCCGCGCTTCGTCGCGGCCTCACAGAAGCGACATTCATCGATGAATCCTGCCCTGCCAATCCGCCATGCACGCACTTCCCACACCCGATCGGCGCAGCCACAACGCGGCCGCAACGAGCGGCCGGCCACCATGGTCGGCCAGACCCCTGTCTTGAGAATCGGCGCACCGTTCACGTCAGAAGAGCGGGGCTTTTGGGCCAAACTCGAAGGCTTTAACCCGGGAGGAATGAAAGACCGACCCGCGCTACACATGGTCGAACGCGCCCGCTCCCGCGGGGCACTTACCCCCGGCGCCCGCATCGTCGAGTCCACTAGCGGGACACTGGGATTGGGTCTCGCACTAGCCGGAACGGTCTATGGGCACCCCGTCACCTTGGTCACCGACCCTGGGATGGAGCCGATCATTCAGAATATGCTCGCCGCATTCGGCGCCGACATCGAATTGGTCACTGAACCGCACCCACAGGGAGGGTGGCAGCAGGCTCGCCGTGACCGCGTGCAGAAGATCTTGGCCACCGACCCGCGCGCCTGGCATCCCGATCAATACAGCAACCCCGATAACGTCGAGGCCTACCGCGGGCTCGCGTTGGAACTGAACGAACAACTCGGCGCCGTTGATGTCCTGGTGTGCTCGGTGGGCACCGGAGGCCACTCGGCCGGCGTCGCACGCGTCCTTCGTGAATTTAACCCGCAGCTGCGGCTGATCGGCGTCGACACGGTGGGCTCGACGATCTTCGGCCAGCCCGCGGCTTCTCGGCTCATGCGAGGCCTGGGATCGAGCATCTATCCCGGGAACGTCGACTACCAAGCGTTCAACGAAGTGCATTGGGTTGCCCCCGCGGAGTCGGTGTGGGCATGCCGCACCCTGGCGGCCACCCACTACGCCAGTGGCGGCTGGAGCGTCGGTGCGGTCGCCCTGGTTGCAGGCTGGGTCGCACGCAATAGCCCTGCCGGAGCCACGGTCGCAGCGATCTTCCCGGACGGTCCGCAACGCTACTTCGACACCATCTATAACGACGACTACTGCCGCGCCCACGGCCTGCTCGACGCAGCGCTCCCACGGCATCCCGCCACCATTGGGGACCCGATGACCCAGACAGTCACGGCGTGGACGCGATGCACCACCGTTGTCGACCCCACCGAGGTGCAGCCACGATGACCCTGCTGTCAGCCTTCCGCAGCTTTGGTTGGCCGAGTCGGATGCTGATGATCAACCAATTCGGCATCAACCTGGGCTTTTACATGCTCATGCCTTACCTGGCCGGCTACCTCGCCGGCCCGTTGGGGCTGGCCGCGTGGGCCATCGGCCTGGTGCTGGGTGTACGTAACTTCTCCCAGCAAGGCATGTTTCTCATCGGCGGCACTCTGGCAGACCGGCTGGGCTACAAACCGCTCATCGTCTGCGGATGTGTCCTCCGGACAGCAGGATTCGGCCTGCTCGTCTTCGCTGAATCGCTGCCGGCGGTTCTGATCGCCTCGGCAGCAACCGGCTTCGCCGGCGCCCTGTTCAATCCTGCGGTGCGGGCCTATCTGGCGGCCGACGCGGGCCCACGGCGCGTGGAAGCCTTCGCGGTGTTCAACGTGTTCTATCAGGCGGGCATTCTGGCCGGACCCCTTGTCGGGCTGGCCTTGATGTTCGTCGATTTCCGAATGACAGCTGCCGCCGCAGCGGTCGTGTTCGCAGCGCTGACCGTGGCCCAACTCTTTGCATTGCCCCACCGCGCCGCGGGGACACCTGATGAGAAGACATCGGTGCTGCAGGACTGGCGGACAGTAGCGGCCAACCGCTCCTTTCTGCTCTTCGCGGCGGCCATGATCGGGTCGTATGTTTTGTCATTCCAGGTCTATCTGGCATTGCCGCTTCAGGCGCGAGACCTGTTTCCGCGCAACGATTCCGTTGTCACCGCCATGATCTTCGTGGTCTCGGGTCTGGTTGCCGTCCTCGGCCAGATGCGGATCACACGATGGTTCGCCCACCGCTGGGGCGCCGGCCGCTCCCTGGTGATCGGCATGCTGATCCTCGCGGCGTCGTTTTTGCCGCTGATCGTGCTGCCTGATGACACCAGGGCAGGCAGAGTCGCCGCCGCGACCGCGCTACTCGTCGCCACGGCGGTGCTGGCGGTCGGGTCGGCGGCCGTTTTCCCGTTCGAGATGGACACCGTCGTCTCGTTGGCCAACAACCGTCTCATCGGAACGCACTACGGCTTCTACAACACCATCGTCGGAGTCGGCATTCTTGTCGGCAATCTGGCCACCGGCTCGCTGATGCAGGCCGCCCGAGATCTCGGGCAACCCTGGCTGCTGTGGGTTCTGCTGTCGGCAATCGGGCTGGCCTCCGCCGCGGCCTTGTTCCGGCTGGACCGACGGGGCCGACTTCAACCCGAACAGCTGACATCCTCTGGCGCGCAAACCCCCCGCTGAACACCCGAGACGCGAACATGTCCGACACCCCATATCGCCATCTACGTAGTAGCTACGTAGATGGCGATATGCTGGTTCCAGCATCCGCGCGGACACCTTCACGCCGTGAATGGCCCACGCTGGCAAGGAGACTGCCACGACCATCGAGCCGCACCCCGCTTCGGGCAGCGTTGCCTCTCCGGCGATAGCTGCTGGGCGCATTCGCGTTCTGCTGGTTGAACCTCGGCGCATCTACGCCGACGTGTTGGCCGGCACCCTGCGCGCCGAAGAGTTCGCCGTCGACGTCGCACGCTCAGATGCTGCAGCGTTCACCGCGGTGCGCGACGATGACCCCGACGTGGTGGTGGTGTGCCTGGGATCATCCGCGCACGGCGCCGTCGTCCTTGACCGTGTTCGCCAGGCCGCCCGTTGCGGCGTCGTCGCGCTCGCCGACACAGAGATGGCGCCACTGATATCGAGCGTCGGAGTGGTTCCCATCGGCTCCCGCGACAGACTCAGCACGCGAATACGGCAGACACTGAGGCATTTTCATCAACGCAGCGAGGACGGCGGCGACCAGCGACGCCACGTCGACGATCTGGTGATCGACGTGGGTATCCGGCGGGTCTATCAGCGCGGCAACGTCATATCGCTGACTCGAACGGAATTCGCGATCCTTCGGGTTTTGTCCGATGATCCAGGGGAGCCCGTGACGTGCCGACGACTTCAGGAAGTCCTCTGGGGGGCAACGCAGCCCGGCGGGCGGTCGGCACTGGGCGTGCACATCGGCAATCTTCGTCGCAAGCTCGGTGACGCCCCGTCTTGTCCGCGCTATGTCCGGACGGTCCGCGGCATCGGCTACTGTCTGGCCGGCTGAACCGTTACCCGGTGCGGACCAGGCTTTTGGTGGGAGGAAGCTGTTGGCGGAAGCGTTCGGGGTCAGGTCTCGATAATCCGTATGACGTACGGTGTCATCCCGGCGGTACGCACCGGTGAAATCTTGATGGGAACGCCGGTTTGTTGCGCTTCGATCATTTTTCCGCCGCCCAGGTAGATCGCTTCGTGTTGGCTTCCGCCGGGCCCCCAGAACAGGAGGTCACCGCGTTTAGCTTGCGCGGGAGGTACCTTGCGGCCAGCGTTGTACTGGTCGCCGGACCATCGCGGCAACAGTACTCCGACGCCGGCGAAGGCGAATCGTGTCAGTCCTGAGCAGTCGAAACCGACGGTGCCTGCGCCTTGGTCGACACCGCGACTAGGGCCCGTGAGGCTGCCCCCTCCCCAGGAGTAGGGAACGCCGATCTGCGTTCCTGCCCTGCGGATAACGTATTCGATCGCCTGGGCACCGTAGAGACGGTTGCCGCGGACGCTCGTTTGGGGGCTTGCCGCGGGACTGACGAGTCCGAGACTGCTCAGGAAGCTACGCCCCAAGTCCATCGCAGTCTGGGTGGCAACGGCCGTCGCCTGCAAGGACGCGTTGGCGATGGCAACCGGATCGCCGGGCGCTCCCGCACTCGGGATCTTGGGCAGGAGTGGATCCCACGGACCGCCTGTCGGCTCGGCGGAGGCTGCTGGCGTGCACGCCAAAAGTACCGTCGCGACGACGGCAACGATCACCCCAGTCAGGCGAAAGCCGACCGCAGATACGCGGCCTTCCTCCGGGCGGACGCATCGGGCCATCGGTTCCATATGGCGTTCTTTCTTTCGGCTGTCGGAGCGCCGGTGATTGGTTTCGCCAAGAAAGGCGAAGCCGAGCGTTCCGTACTGTGCAGCAACGATGTACGTAGCGAATACGTAGATCAGCCTAACTCACATATGCCTCATCAGTAACACCAGCAACAGAATTACAATGCTGGAATTTCGGCGGCTGAAATTGCTAATGGTGTTTTGCGAATGGGTGTTTGAAAGTGTCGATCGTCGATGGCGGGACTACGAAATAATCGGTGGTCCGGACAAGTGAAAACGCCTTTACCTGAGGACGGCAAACCAAAGGTGCCGTAGCGGAAAGGGCTGCGCTACCTGTCCTGCGTGGGCCCCGCGGCGCGCGATGCTTGGGTGACGCTCGGCAGTTCGCAACCCGGTTCGGTGATGCGAAACGTCCTGTCGACACGCGTAACTGGTGCCACGAGGTGACTGGGAGGCGGCGGTTGTGAGTCTCCGCTTCTGATCTGAGTTTCAGAGGTTGGCGTTGCCGGCTTTCCACTGATCCCAAGGGATGTTCCAGTCACCTAAACCGTCTGTCCCCGACAGCGTGGGGCCGGTGGTGTTGATGACCTCAACGATGTCGCCGCGTCGGGTGTTGTCGTAGAACCAACGGGCGTTGGCCGGATTGACGTTAAGGCATCCGTGGCTGACATTGGCGATGCCTTGGCTGCCCACCGACCACGGTGCAGAGTGCACGTAGATCCCGCTGTAGGACATCTGGGTCGCCCACTCCACCTCGGTGCGGTATCCGTCAGGAGAGTTGACCGGAACTCCGTAGGTGGACGAATCCATCACCAGAAACGAGTAGCGATCTCCGATGATGTAGGCGCCGTTATCGGTCGGGGTCTTGGCTTTGCCCATGGAGATGGGCATGGTCTTGACGATCTGACCATTGCGCCGCACAGTCATCGTTTTGGTGGCGTCATCGGCGGTGGCGATGACCTCATCACCAATGGTGAACCGGGTAGTGACGTCATCCTGACCGAACAGCCCGTCACCGAAGTTGACGCCGTAGGCGTTGACCGCCACCTCTACTTTTGTTCCCGGTTTCCAGTATTCAGCTGGGCGCCAACGTACTTCGCGATTGTTGAGCCAGTAGAAGGCTCCCTCGACCGGGGGGTTGGTGGTCACGTCGATCGCTTGCTGCGCCGTAATCCGGTCGGTGATGTTTTCATCGAAGCGGATCGCGATGGGTTGGCCCACGCCAACCGTTTCCCCGTCGTTGGGCAGGACGTAGGGCATCGTTAAGTTGTCGGGCGAGTGGGTTTCGAAGGTCGCTGTCGTAGTGGTCGCGCCGCCCAGTCCAAGGGCCTGGGCATGCAGGGTGTACTGCTTGTTGTAGCCCAGCGGCTCGGCAGACGACCAGGACACGCCATCGGGGCTGAGCTGTCCGTCGACGAGTTCGCCGGCTTCGTTGGTCAACGAGACTTGGCCGAGAACGCCGTCACCGGCGGACACGGTAACGGGGGAGTCCACCGCGACACCGATCGCTCCGTCGGTCACCGACGCCTGCAATTTGGGGACTAGCAGGTCGGCGAACGGGGTGCCTTTATCAGTGATGACCTCGGGCTGGGGCGCGGCGGCCGGCGACGAGCTGCAAGCGGCCGCGATCAGCAGCACCGCCATCGCCAGGACGGCCGTCCGCAGCCACTGCGCCGTGGCTCGAAACATGGGTAGGCGGCCTGTCTGCGGCATGTATGAGATTCTCCGAATCGGTTTGTTGTGACCGGCTAACGGGCTGAGCACCGCGGTGTGCGCGCCGCACCGGCCGGACGCGGGCGACGGTGGACCGTTCACGACGTGAAGTCTTCTCGTCAGTCGTTTGGCTTTCCTAGTCCTTCTATGAAGATTCGATAAAGCCCGACTGGGTGAGCTTCACCGGCTTGGTCGATGGCACGTCTTCGCGCTCGTGGGGCGCCAGGGCGCGCAGTCGTCCCAAGCAGTAAGCGTCCGATCGTAGCGACGGAGCGGTCTTTTGGTTCGCCGTGAACACTGCGCGGGCTCTTCGGTCAGCCGTGTCTACGTCTGGATGCTGGCTACGGGCAGGCCACAGCCGATGAGGGCGAGGAGATTGGGGACCATGAGCGCTAGGGGTGAGGCAAGCCACCAGCCGCGCGGAGAAGATGGGTTTGCGCACCCACCCAAGCAGGCGCGCGGTGACCAGTGCAGCGTGTTCCGGGGAGGCAGCACCAGCCAACGATCGATGCCAAACGCTATCATCGCTTGTGGCGAACGATAGTCCTGGCGGCGATGCCGCTGCCGCGTCGCGCTGGGGCGGGGCGGCGCTGCTGCGGCCGGGGGTGTTGGCCTTCACCGGATCGATCGGCCCCACTGATATCCACGCGCATCACGCCGTTCAGATCATCAACGCGACTACGGCCTTGACTGTGCTCGACGAGCACGGCTACCGGCATCGGGGCACGAAGGTCGTCGTGCCCGCCGACGCACCACACCGGATCGAGGTCGGCGCCCAGGAGGGCACGGTGGTGTTCCTGGAGCCGGAATCCGCGCCGGGACACGCCGCACACTCCCGTGCCGTGCGGTCCGGGTGGACCGTCACCCCGGTGCTGAGTTCGACCCGTCGACGGGCGCTGGCCGCGGTGGTGGACGAGCTGATCGCGCACCTGGCGCCCGCCACCGCCGACAATGCGATCGCGGTACAGCATCCCGCCGTCAGCGAGGCGTTGAGGCTGCTGCCTGACCTGGTGGCTGCAGGACCGGTCAGCGGCACGGAACTCGCGGGTTTGGTTCACCTTTCGGCGAGCCGATTGACGCATTTGTTCACCGAGCAGGTCGGCATACCGCTGCGGCGTTATGTGTTGTGGTCGCGTTTGCGGGCAGCGATCGTCCGGGTTCAGGCCGGGGATGATCTGACCGGCGCGGCGCACGGGGCGGGGTTCGCCGATAGCGCTCACCTGACCCGTACCACCCGCGAAATGTTCGGCCTGCCGCCCTCGGTGCTCAGCCGGCACGTGTCCTGGGATCTCGACAGCGGGTAGCCGAATCATTCAAGCCTCATCACGGTGGTGGCCGCGACGATCGAGGGCATGGGTACGACTTCTTCTCCGACATCGACGAGGGTGATCACTGCGGTCCAGGCGGTGGCCCGCTACGGCTACGTCCCGTTCCTGCTGATCGGCCTCAACGGCGCGGGCATCGCCGTGGCCGCCGCCGGCGCCCCGAAGTACTGGCTGCTGATCATTCTGGCGGCCGCGATCGCGACGGCGTTCCTGGTGGAGCGGATCATCCCGTATGACCCGCAGTGGAACCACGACCGCGCCGATACCACCCGCGACCGCATCCACGTCGCGGTCAACGAAACCCTGATCCTGGCCAGCGTCGCCGCCATCCCGCTGCTGGCCGCGATCGTCCCCGCGCCCCAGTTGTGGCCGCACAGCTGGTCATTCGTCGCACAAGTCCTCGCCGCGATCCTGGTCGCCGATTTCGGCATTACCGTGGTGCATTTGGCCAGCCACAAAATCGGGTTGCTGTGGCGCTTCCACGCGGTGCACCACAGCATCACCCGCTTCTACGGCCTCAACGGCCTGATGAAACACCCCCTGCACCAAACCGTCGAGATGGCCGCCGGGGTGGCACCGCTCATCTTGATCGGGCTGCCCGTCGACGTGGCCTCAGCGCTGGCCCTGGCGGTGGCGATACAGCTGCTGCTGCAGCACTCCAACGCCGACTACCGCATCGGCCCCGCCAAATACGTCCTGGCCCTCAACGAAGGACACCGCTTCCACCACCTCAAATGGGCCGGCATCGGTGACGTCAACTTCGGGCTGTTCACCCTGGTGTGGGACCACCTGATGCGTACCTTCTCGTATGACCCCGCCCGCCGCTTCGACTCCACCCAGCTCGGCATGGCCGCCAAACCCGACTATCCCACCGGATACCTTGCCCAACTGCTCTACCCGTTCACCGGTTCCGGCGGCTGCCACCTCGGATCGGCCCAATCTGACCCCCACCGTGGTTCGGCAAGCAGCACTAGAGGATCGGTGACGTAAGTGGACTTGGGAGGTCAGGCGAGTGCCAAGAAGAGTTTCTCGAGTTCGGCTTCGGTCATCGGCTTGGCGCTCTCGCCGCTGTCAGCGGTGATGCATTCGCGCAGGCCGGTCGCGACGATCTTGAATCCGGCCCGGTCGAGGGCCCGCGAGACGGCGGCGAGTTGGGTAACCACGTCTTTGCAGTCGCGTCCCTGTTCGATCATCGAAATCACGCCGGCGAGCTGTCCTTGAGCGCGCCGCAGCCGATTTAGTACTGCGGCGATGCTGTCTTCGTCGCCCACCATTGTGGATTCCTTTCCTGCGGTTTCACCGAGTTCAACAGTACCCGCGGGGGTATGCTTCCCGCGCGCTTACAGCGGTCACCGCGCCGCAGCCGGCTTCATGTGAGCGCGGATGGTCCGACGCAGCGGGCAGTACCTGGTGCAGCTGCAGGTGACATAGACGGCTGCGCCGATGATGGTCAGGCCTAACGACGCGGCACCGACCACAGGGGTTGTCTCCTGCGCGAGGATCACCGCTGCCATCAGCAAGACGAACCAGCCGAACAGCTTGCGCAGCGCTTCGGGGTCGACCCTGCCGGTTAGCCGTCCGCCGATCAGACCGCCCACCACTGCGGCGGCCGTGACCATCGCTGTCAGGCTCCAGTCGATCTGTACGCCGGTCAGGTGTCCGGCTACACCGGCCAACGATTGCATCGCGATCACCACTAACGAGGTACCGACCGCGGCGGGCATCGGAAGTCCGGCCAGCAGGACCAGCGCAGGTCCCAGCAGGAAGCCGCCACCCGCGCCGACGAGTCCGCTCAACGCACCGCCGACGCCACCGAGCACGGCCACCTTGACCACCTGCACCTGCCGGGCCTCGTCGCCGGAAGTTGTCTTGCGATCGCGCAGCATCGCGATCCCGGAGGCGATCATGATCACTGCGAAGGTGACTAGCAGCACCGTTTCGGGGATGACGCCGGCCAGTAGGCCGCCGCAGAAAGCCCCGGCCATGGCCGCTGCGCCGAATGGTAGAGCGACGCGCCACCGCACGCGCCCGGCACGCATATGAGTGACGACGCCGACCATGCTGCTGACGGCGACGACCAGAAGCGAACTTGCGATCGCCTCCTTGACGTCCAGTCCTGCGACGTAGGTCAGCAGCGGGACGCTCAGGATCGAGCCACCCCCGCCCATTAGTCCCAGCGAGACTCCCACGACTACAGCCAGGACGACGGTCAGGGCCGTCATGTCGGCGACCTCGCAGCGAAACCGCACATCGCAGTGTTCGACACCGTCATGTCGTCCTCCCAGTTGACGTCGTAGCCGCCCCCTTCCCGTGCGATACCACCGGGGGTATGTTGGTACTCATATTACACATACCCCTCCGGGTATACGCAACCTCGGAAAAAAATACCCCCTTGGGTATCGTTGCTTAATGTGTGAGGGTCCCGAGTTGAGGCAGAAGAGCCCCAACGTAGAGAAGGGAAGACGATGATTCTGGAGCAGTACTACATCGAGTGCCTGTCGCACGCGTCGTACCTGATTGGCGACGAAACCACCGGGCGCGCAGTGGTTGTCGACCCGCGCCGCGACATCACCGAATACCTCGTCGACGCCGCCAAGCACGGATTGACGATCGAAGGCGTCATTAACACCCACTTTCACGCGGACTTCGTCTCGGGCCACCTGGAGCTGGTGGAGGCCACCGGCGGGTGGATCGGCTTCGGCGCGGCCGCCCACACCGACTACCCGATCCGCCGGTTGTCTGACGGGCAGCACCTCTCGCTCGGCGAGGTCGATCTGGAGATCCTCTCGACCCCGGGGCACACCTGGGAATCGATCAGCGTCCTGGTGCGTGAACGTTCCGGCGTCGAGCCCGTCGCGGTGCTGACCGGCGACGCATTGTTCATCGGCGATGTGGGCCGTCCGGACCTGGCCAATCTGGGTGACGGCTCGACTGCCGACCTAGCTCGGGCGATGTATTACAGCATCCACCACAAGCTGCTGGCGCTGCCCGACAACATCACGGTGATGCCCGCCCATGGCGCGGGTTCGTCGTGCGGAAAAAACCTCTCGGCCGAGCTGACCTCGACGATCGGCGAGCAACGCCGCACCAACCCGTCGGTGCAGCCGATGACCGAGGCCGATTTCGTCGAGCTGATCACCCACGGCCAGCCCGCGGCACCCGCGTACTTCTCAATGGACGCGGCGATGAACAAGCGGGTTCACCCACTGCTGGATCAGCACCGCAGGATTCCCCCAGTGACCGCGGCTCAGCTACGGGCCGGTCTGCAGGCCGGCGTTCGGGTGGTGGATGCCCGGTCGGTTGATGACTTCGCGGCCGGCCATCTCCGCGGATCGGTTAACGTCGGCTTCGACGGCCGCTTCGCAGAAACCGGCGGCATGGTCGCTGAGGTGGGCGCAAACATTGCGCTGATCACCTATCCCGGTGACGAGCAGACCGCGGCCATGCGGCTGGCCCGCATCGGCTCGGACAACGTGATCGGCTATCTCACCGTCGGCACTGACGGTGCCTTCCCGGTTGAGCTGACCGATCTCGTTCTACCGGCGCCACGGGTCAGCGTCGCTGAGCTCGACCGGCTGCGAGCCGAGTATGCGGTCACCGTGATCGACATCCGCAATCCCGGCGAACGCGACGTCGGCACGATTCCCGGCGCGGTGCACATCCCATTGGCCCAGCTGCGCACCCAGTGCGCAGAAATCCCTGCGGGCAAGCCGATCGTGGTGCATTGCGCAGGCGGCTGGCGCTCCAGCGTGGCCGCCTCAATGATGCGGGCCGACGGATTCGCCAACGTTAGTGATCTGATCGGCGGTTACACCGCATGGAAGCAGGCTCAGGACGCTGTGTGAAAGCCAGCAGCGCCGATTCGATTTGAGACTCGCCCCGCTGGTGAGCCCGATCTCTCAGTCCTGAGTGATTCCGTGCGGGTGGCGAGTGCTGATTGTTTTAGCCTACGCGTATTGCGTTGGTGCGGCGGCGAATCGTTGAGCACACTGCGGTGAGCAGAACCACCAGTCATGACCGGCGTGACGCAGAGAGCTGGCCGCCGTGGCAGGGTCGACGCGCACCCGGCACACCGGGTCGGTGGGATAGCGGGCCGCCGCCAGGCCCACCGCGTAGACCTCTATCGGTGTCGCAATGTTGCGAAGTTGCTTGACTCCTAATGGCTCCAGCGAGAGGCCGCGCTGCGCGTAGGCCCGGCGAACTTTTTCGGAGACCACAGCCTGCCCGGCTCCGGCCAGCGCTGTGAGACGCGCCGCCACATTCACGCCGTGCCCGAAGTAGTCGGTGTCGCGCTGGACCGCACTGCCGTGGTGAATGCCGGCCCGCAGCGCAAGAAATCCGTCCTCCTCGGCGGCGCGGTCAGCGAGTCGCAGGATGGTCGCCACCATCGGCTCGGTCTCGCTGGCTCGTAGCATGACCGCATCACCCATCGTCTTGACGATGGTGACGCTCGGTCCGAGCGACTCGCGGGCCACGGCAAGCAGACGGCCCGCCAGACTGGCGGCTTGTTCATCCCCGCACATTTCCGTCAGGACACTGAATCCGGACAGGTCAACGAACGCGAACGTCGCTTGAACACTGTCACATTCGGTCATTTTGATCGTCCTCTCATTGGCGGCGACGTTGGTCTGTGGGGCCGCAGGTCCGCGATCCCGGCGCGGCGACTTACGCCGCGGATTCGCCCGTTTTGCCCCATCAGTTAGCTTCAGTGTTGGTGTTCGGGTTGTAGGCGTCCGAGCCCGGGCAGAAAGCGACCCACGCGGGAGGCGTAGTCGGTGTAGGCCACGCCGTGGACCCGGCGCAGGTAGGGCTCTTCGGCCAAGCGCACCTGTGCTTGTATGCCGATCACAGAGGCCATTAGGCCGGCGATCGCCACCGCGTTGGGCACCATGAGCGCCAAGCCGAGGAACGCGACAGTTGCGGCGGCGAAGATCGGATTGCGAACAACTCGGAAGGCGCCGGTGGTGACCAGAGTCGTGCGTTCTGCCTCGCCGATCCCGGTCCGCCAGGACGCGCCCATCGCCAATTGAGCGGCGAAACCCAAGAGCATGCCCAGCACCGCTGCCGCGACACCGACCGCGCGCAGCACCGAATAATCCAGGAATGCCAGCGGCGACATACCGGCTAGGTCGGCGACGGGTGCGGCGACGCCCACTGTCAGCCAGCCGAGGTCGGTTCCGGCCAGCGCCCACCACTCCAGTGATCCATCCGGGCGCAAGGTGCGCCGCGTGCCGATCTCGCCGGTGCGGCGCCGCTGAATGACCGCACGCAAGGCGCCCATCACCAGCATCATGGCGGCGAACAGCGCCAGCCCAGCAACTGCCATCACCGCTCAACCCCCGATGGGAACCGGCTTGGCCGCAACGCCGAGCAGGTAGTCACCCTGGACTCGGGTGAGCGATCCCAGCACCACCAGGCCGTAGTGGGCCAGTTCATCGAGGAACTGTTCGGCGCTGAATCGGTCGCCGGTGGGGTGATCGAACAGCCGCCGGTAGGTGGAGCGCGCCAGCGCGTGGGAGGTGACTTCCTCGAAGTAGAACCGACCGCCCGGTGTCAGAACCCTGCCGACTTCGGTGATCGCTTCACGCCAGTCCGGGATATGGTGCACGATCCCGAAGTCGAAGACCGCGCCGTAGCTGTCGTCGTCGACATCCAGTGCGGTGCGCAAGTCGGTCGCGCTGCCCTGGGCCAGCCGAACCCGATCCCCGTAGCGGGCCAGGCGCCGGGCGGCGCGGCCGATCATCACCGGGTCCAGATCCACCGCGTCCACGGTGGCCGCCCCGAACCGTTCCAAGATCAGCTGCGAGCCGTACCCGGACCCACACCCGATCTCCAATACTCGTGTGCCGGGCAACAGGCGGCCGCCAATCCGCAACAGCGCCGGCACCTCATAGACGCGTTGCAGCCAGCGCCGCGGCGGCGAATTCACCAGCCAGGTCTCGGCTCGGTTCATCAACACTGCGCATACCACCTTTCTTGGTCGACAACGGCGTTGAGGTATTCCGTCGCTTGGTTCGCTGACTGCATTGTCTGAGCGCTTTGGTGGCCCGAGGTTGTGCCGTCCCGACCCCCCAAGTAAACGCCTGACAGCGCTATCACCATGATTTGACGATTAATGGTGTCGAAACGCTATCATCGCTCTATGGCGATGACAACGGGGAGATCCTCAATGCAGCCGTCCGCGGACCTCACACCGGCGGTAGCGCTGTTTCACAGCCTGTCCGACCCGACACGACTTGCGATTCTGGAGCGACTCGCTGAAGGCGAAGCGCGCGTGGTCGACCTGACCGGCTTGCTGGGGGCGGCGCAGTCCACCGTGTCGGCGCATTTGGCGTGCCTACGCGAGTGCGGCCTGGTGACCGGCCGTCCCGAAGGCCGTCAGGTGTTCTACTCGCTGACTCGACCAGAGCTGATGGATCTGATGACCGCGGCCGAGACGTTGTTGGCTGCCACCGGCAACCAGGTGGCGCTGTGCCCGACCTACGGGACCCGCGGCCGCACCGACGCGACGACGGATGCGCAGGAGACCCGCCGATGAGCGATGCATGCGGCTGCGGCAACGAAGAACCCCGCGGCGCCAACGAGCAGGACCGCGTGCCCGAGCGGCTCTGGCAGATCAAAGAGCTGCAGTTCGCCGCCCTCTCGGGAGTGTTGCTGCTGGCAGCGGTGACCGCCGGGTTCCTCGACGCCGCCGAGCCGGTAGTCCTGGCGCTGGAAGCGGTGGCGCTGCTGGCCGGCGCCTACACCTTTGTGCCGTCCACCCTGAAGCGTCTGGGGAAGGGAAAAATCGGGGTGGGCACGCTGATGACCATCGCCGCGGTGGGTGCGGTGATCCTCGGCGAGGTCGGTGAGGCCGCCATGCTGGCCTTCCTGTTCTCCATCAGCGAGGGACTGGAGGAGTACTCGCTGGCCCGCACGCGCCGCGGACTGCGCGCGCTATTGTCGCTGGTCCCCGACGAGGCGACCGTGCTGCGTGACGGCGCGGAAAAGACCGTCGCGCCGTCGGATTTGCAGATCG
>Ga0207914_100379_pt1 | contig 18904 bp, 14 predicted proteins | sample DeeseametaMP2497_FD_184171 | JGI IMG/M metagenome (GOLD analysis project Ga0207914, IMG submission 184171) | Marine microbial communities from East of Antigua and Barbuda, Atlantic Ocean - MP2497 (SPAdes) | ecosystem: Environmental > Aquatic > Marine > Oceanic | place: East of Antigua and... | reverse complement strand
TCCCTGAACTCCTGGTCACCCTATGTCCGCGCTGTCACAAGAACACCGAGGAAGGGAAACTCTTTATTCGACTAGCCGAAAGCGGCCAGCTGATATTCACCGACCAACACGGCTACAACCTGGAAGACGTCAGGCGCCGAGAGCGAGCGATCTGGCTCGACTACTGGCTGGGCTGGAAAGGGAAGGAAACGGATTCGCATTGGGCTCGGGCGGTGGGGTTCTCAGAGTCGGTGGCATAGTGCGGCATTCGTACGCGAGCCACTCGCGCGGCAAACCTGCATTGGGAAAATATCCAGGCTCAGTGACTGTCCGAAGTCTTTGAATCCGCAACAGCGGACTAGCTTCAATATCTCATGCTCTGGGTGGTTCCAGGGGATTTCCGGTCTCCATCCGTCTTGTGATCGTGGGGAGCATGGCGAGCCGTTTGCCCTCGGCGGTGGAGAAGTAGGATGGGTCGGGGTCGATTCCGACCCTGTCTAAGTCGAGGCGGTCTGCGTCCCAGCATGCCGCGATGGTGGGGTCGTGGCTGAAAGTCAGATCTGTGTGCCCGGCACAGGCCTGAAATAGGGTTTCGAACGCCTCCTCATCTAGTTGAAGTTGCATCTTCATTTGGCGAGCGAGCTCAGCTCCGCGTAACCCGTGTTCGGGGTCTCGATCTTCTGACACTCTGCGAGAGTCGTGAAACCAGGCAAACAGTTCGGCCACCAGGGGGTTTCCGCCGTTATGGCTCACCAAATGGAGGGCGTACCGTTCTACTCTGCGCCAGTGTTGAGGTCCGTGCGGGCTGGCCAGGCCAAGCGGAAACTGTGCGGCCAATCTCTTTTTGATCTCAGAATAGTCCATGCGCTCAATACCCGGAATTGTTGTAACTGTCCCCGGGACTCTTGAGACCTTCGTAGGCTTTCACCAAAAAAGGCAGTTCGAAAGTCTGCTCGTCGACCTGGTAGATGACAACACCCTCGGCTCGCTGCACCGAGACATTTGACGGGTTGGCCCAGAATAGTCCGACATCGGTTGACGCCTTGGACTCGACCGTCTCCACCAGGATCTCTTCCCGATACAAAAGCACATTGTTGTGGTCGAAAAACAAAACGGCCACTTTGATGTTCCCAACCCTACCGATTCTCTCGTTTTCCAAGACGATCCGACCCCGGACTGCCGTCTCAAAATTTCGATCTGAGTTGTTTATGAAAGAGTCAGCCGGGAACAGGCTCGCATCGACGATTCTGAGTGGACCCCGCTCTTGACCCCAGGTCGAGCTGAGCAGCAGCAAGACTGCTAGGGCAAAAAAGATGGACTTGTGCATGACGACCTATTCGCCTCTACTACTCCGGGACCTAGACAACTTACCGAACTATTTGCCCGGCGCGTTCGCAATTTCGGGGACTAGCCCGGAAGCCTGGAGAGTATACCGTTGCGGACGTCCTGAATGTAGCCTGGCTTGAGAGTCTGGACCGCTGTCTTGAGCGTTCGAAACTGCTCGCGATGTCGCATCGTTTCTGTAAGAAACGCGCAAACCACTCTCCCAATCTCCTTGACTCTGCTTCGGTAATTGTCGTTTTCGATGATGGAGAACTCCGTAAGATCTGTCTGTAAGCCCGCAGCGGAAGCTATGATGAGCATTCCAGAGCATCCCAACTCCACTCTTTTCGGTCGGCAGGTCAAACCGTCCTTGAGAAAGATAAGCGTGGCAGGCCCCGTCAGGCTCAAAGGGATGGCTACCGCCACGGAGCACTCGATCGGCTGCTTCCCGCCGGCCTGGGTACCCTTGAAAATTCGGAACAGGGTCGGTACGGAGAGTTCTCGGCGATCTCCCGGATTTGGTACCGATAGGACGTCTTCGCCTAACCGAACGGCCTTGTTGCGGAAATGGGAAAAACCCGGAGTCTGTAGGCAGGGTTCGAACTCTGTTATGGAATGACACGGGAACTCAAAGTCCGGTAATCCCGGACTTGACAGGTAGCCCTCCGCAAGATAATAGGGAAGCGACATGTAGTCGAACCAGGCGCCAGGCGCGAACGATTTGCGACTCCAGCCTCTTTCGATCTTTCTCCCATCGAGTTTCAGTGGTCGGGGAAAGAAGCGCGCTCTGTCGTAAACCGCAAAGTGTTGCTCTCCGGCATAGCCGGGCATCAGACGTTTGAAATTCAGGCTTAGGAGATGGAAAGGGTGATGGCAGATAAATCGCCCACGCGTCATCTCTCCCGGGGTGTACCGTGTCTCAGTCTTGACAACATCTCCGAGGGAGAGTCGGCTCTTGTCGAAGGTCCACTCCACCACCGGGCTACCCTTACCTCGGGCAGAAAGCATGGCACTTGCCAGATGAGTTGCGGCTTGAGAAGGCTTTTTCGCTCGACCCAGTATTGTTTCTCCGACCGCTTCAGGCGAGACCTCGTCCCGAGCCTCAAAGGAGAAGCTTATGATCGTGCTTCTCCACCATGCCGAACTGGCTGAGCTTCTTTAGAGAGCGCTCCAGATCGACACCGAACTCGGAGTCTCTGGAGTCGATCTGGCCACTGTTTGCTTGCTGGCGGAGAAAGTTGTCCACCAGGAGAACTTCCCGCGGAGTGGATGGTCGACCTTTGAGAACACGAGGGACCTCGGAGAAGAAGGCAACCTCGTCAATCTGGCTGGCTGTAAAACGGGGTGTGTTTTTCGGAAGTGGTTAACGCTATTGGCGACGCTTTTCTGACTCTTCGAACCCAAGCTCCTTTAGAATACGTTGCCAAAGTCCCGGGCCGACGACTCCCCCGGCCGCCTGGTCGTGTCCCTGGCCGAAACCGGCATCTTCGGCCCAACAAGAAAGCGAGCGCAGCTTCTGCAGGATCATCTTCTCACCGCGACTCCGTCCGGAAAAGTGAACCTTCCCTTCCTCATAGCCGTCATTGGCAACAAGCACGTAGTATTTGGGCAGTCGAGTCCGCCAAATCTGGGCGATGATCGGATGGACCTGGCAGTCGGAATGCACCATCACCAGGGCCACCTCGCCGGCAAAAGTAGGGGCAGCCTGCTTGCAACGCTCGGTCTCAGCGCGCACACGCTCTCGTAAGGTTTCCAGCTCTAGAAACTCAGTGTCGCGCGCCTTCACGAGCGATTTCGGATCGTCGTATCGACGAAGAAGGGTCAGCGCCAGGTCGACCCGGGGAGCGGCCACCCGGCGGGCCGCGTTGACCAACGACACGACCTCGCCGAGTGCTTTGGCTGTGTATTTCTTCTTGATCTCTTGGAGATAGACGAAAGGCGCTTTCGAGCCGAGATCGCCGTACGTACCCAGCGCCGCCAACCATTTTTTCTCCGGCACCCGGTCTTGCACCATTTCCCAGACCAACCCGGCCGTAGTCGGCACCGGATCGCGATGATATCCGGCGTACAGCAAGTCGCCCTCGGAGGGCGGATTGTCCTTATGATGATCGATAAATAGGGTCGGCACGGGAAACAGCTTGTCTCCACGGCAACCCAGATCCATCACAATAGCCAACTCGGCCTCAGGGTCTAGCCATCTTTCCTGGGGAGTATCCCAGATGTTTCGATCCTGCTTGGGAGTGCGAAGCACGAAGTGGCGCCCCTGAACTCGCAGGTAGCTTTCCATGAGCACGGCCGCGGACAAACCGTCGGCGTCGTAGTCCGAGACGAGATTGACTAATCCCGACCGGGACGCCAAAAAGTCGGTTAGGAGCTGGTGTGGGTCGATCGGACTATCCACACCGGCTCCTGACCTTATTCGTCGGAGTCGTCAGTTTCGTCGGAGGAAATTTCCTCGTCGGAGCTCTCGAACTCTCCGGCTTCGGCGGATTCGCCGTCACCGTCGAGAAGCTCATCATCTTCCACGACGTCCTCTACTTCAATGCGAGCGATAGCCGTCACTTCGTCGTCGTCGGCCAGGCGAATCACGCGGACCCCCTGAGTGGCGCGTCCTATCACGCTGATGCCGTCGACCGAAGTGCGGATCAAGGTGCCTTGTTTGGTGGAGACCATCAACTCGTGATCTTCTTGCACCAGTCGGGCGCCCACGATTCCACCTGTTTTATCGGTGAGTTGGAGAGTCTTCACTCCGAAACCACCGCGATTTTGAAGCGGATACTGGTCGAGCTCGGTGCGTTTGCCATAACCTTTTTCGGTCACGACCAGGAGTTGATTTCCTGAGGAAACGGAGTCCATCGCCACCACGAAGTCGTCGTCGCGGAGTTTGATGCCGCGCACGCCGGTGGCGGTCCGACCCATCTCCCGAGCGTCGTTTTCGTTGAAACGAATCGACATACCCAACTTGCTCACGATCATGAGCTCTTCGTCTCCAGGAGAGCGACGTACACTGACGAGTTCGTCGTCGTCTCTCAAAGTGAGAGCGATAATGCCGTTGACATTGATGTTGGCGTAGGCGTCCAGGGTAGTCCGCTTGACCACGCCTCGACGAGTACAGGTACAGATGTAGCCGCCCTCTTCGAAGTTGCGGACAGGGATAATGGCCTGGACCTTCTCGTCCTTGTCCACCTGCAGAAGGTTCACGATCGCCTGGCCTCGAGCGGTGCGCCCGTATTCGCCGATCTGGTGCACCTTCATCTTGAACACTTTGGCTTTATTGGTGAAGAACAGCAAATAGTGGTGGGTGCTGGTGACGAAGATGTGCTCCAGATGGTCCTCTTCTTTGAGATCCGTCCCGGAGACACCGCGTCCTCCACGCTTCTGGGAGCGGTAAGTGTCGTAAGCCACCCGCTTGATATAGCCGGTGTGGCTGATGGTCACCACCATTTGCTCCTCGGCGATAAGGTCTTCGATATTGAACTCGCCGAACTGGAACGGGATGATTTCGCTGCGACGCTCGTCGCCGAACTTCTCGGTACCTTCCTTCAGCTCGTCCTTCACCACTCCGTCTAGTTTGACGGAGTCGCCCAGGATGCCGCGCAGATAGTCGATGGTCTCGCGAAGCTCTTTGTATTCGTTTTCGAGTTTGTCTCTTTCCAGGCCGGTGAGGCGCTGCAGTCGCATATCGAGGATGGCCTGAGCCTGCGCTTCGGAGAACTCAAACTTGGACATCAAGGCGTCGCGAGCTTCGGTGGCGTCGGCGGAGGCCCGGATGGTCTTGATGATTTCGTCGATATGGTCGAGGGCCTTGAGCAGACCCTCCACGATATGGGCGCGTCGCTCGGCTTTGTCCAGCAGGTATTGGGAGCGACGAGTCACCACCTCACGGCGGTGATCCACGAACGCTTGGAGGATGGTGCGCAGGTTCAGAACCTTGGGCACGTTGTTGACCAGGGCCACCATGTTGCAGCCGAAGTTCGTCTGGAGCTCCGAGTGTTTGAAGAGCTGGTTTTTGACGACCTCGGGGTGGGTGCCGTGGGTCAGTTCCATCACGATCCGCATACCGTTGCGGTCGGACTCGTCTCGCAGGTCGGAGATGCCTTCGATCTTACGATCCTTGATGTTGGCCGCAATCTTTTCGAGCAGGCGCGACTTATTGACCTGGTAAGGAATCTCGGTGACGATCAGAGCCTTTCGATCTCGAGGGCGCTCCTCTACCTCGATGCAAGCCCGCATAACCACGGAGCCGCGTCCGGTTTCGTAGGCTTCTCTGATCCCGGCTTGCCCGAGAATCATAGCCCCTGTGGGAAAGTCCGGTCCTTTGATATGCTCCATCAACTCCGGAACGGTCATTTCCGGGTTGTCCATGAGAGCCAGAATGCCCGAGGTCAGCTCTCTCAAGTTGTGAGGCGGTATCTTGGTGGCCATACCCACCGCAATACCGTCGGAGCCGTTCATCAAAAGGTTCGGGAGAGCAGCCGGCAGGACGGTGGGCTCTTCGGTGGAGGCGTCGAAGTTGGGGCGCCAGTCTACAGTGTCTTTATCCAGGTCGTCCAGGGCGGCCATAGCCACGCGGCTCAGTCGAGACTCCGTATATCGCATGGCAGCGGCTGAGTCGCCGTCCACAGAGCCGAAGTTTCCATGACCCTGAACCATCATATAGCGCATGGAGAAGTCTTGAGCCATCCGCACCATGGCGTCGTACACGGCACTGTCACCGTGAGGGTGATAACGCGCGATCACGTTGCCCACCGTACTGGCCGACTTCTTGAAAGCCCGGTCGGGAGTGATGTTCTCTTCCCGCATGGTGTAAAGGATGCGCCGGTGTACGGGCTTGAGTCCGTCTCGCACATCGGGAAGGGCGCGGCTGACGATGACGCTCATGGCATAGTCCATGTAGGCGTCTTTCATCTCGTCGATAATGGGTGCTGGGCGTAGTTCTCTATCTTCGATTGGCATGTTCTAAGTTCCTAAATATCCAGGTTCTTCACGTCTCGAGCGTAAGACACGATAAACTCACGTCGGGGAGCGACTTCATCGCCCATCAGAGTGCTGAAAACACCGTCGGCGATCAGGGCGTCGGCCAGGGTCACTTGTTTCATGACTCGCTGCTCGGGGTTCATGGTGGTCGACCAGAGCTGCTCGGCGTCCATTTCACCCAGACCTTTGTAGCGCTGGATGCCCACGTTGTCGCCCATTTCGGCGAGGTTTTCGTCCCGCTCGTCGTCGGAGTAGCAATAGACGATCTTGCGGCCTTTCTTCAAGCCGTAGAGCGGTGGTTGGGCGATGTAGATATGGCCGTTCTTCACCAATTCCGGCATCTGACGGAAGAAGAAAGTCAGCAGCAGTGTTCGGATATGGGCCCCGTCGACATCGGCGTCCGTCATGATCACGACCCGGTGGTAACGCAGCTTGGCAAGATCGAACTCCTCACCGATCCCGGTGCCGAGAGCGGCGATGAGAGCGCGAATTTCCGAGTGGCCGAACATCTTGTCCAGGCGCGCCTTTTCCACGTTCAAGATCTTACCGCGCAGCGGCAGAATGGCTTGAAAGTGACGGTCGCGACCCATTTTGGCGGAACCGCCGGCGGAGTCACCCTCGACCACAAACAGTTCGGCCTCGGCGGGATCTCGATTGGAGCAGTCGGCCAACTTGCCGGGAAGGCTGGCAGCATCCAAAGCGCCTTTCCGGCGAACCGTCTCACGGGCTTTGCGAGCAGCTTCTCGGGCGCGCTGAGCGTTCTTTGACTTCTCAATGATCGCTTTGGCGGCGGTCGGATTTTCGCCCAAGAACTCTAGATAAAACTCGCTAAAAATCTGCTCCACGATGGTTCGGGCTTCGCTGGTACCCAGCTTGGTCTTGGTCTGACCCTCGAACTGGGGATCGGGCAGTTTGATAGATAGAACCACCGTCAAGCCTTCGCGCACATCGTCGCCGGAGAAGTTCGGTTCGTTGTCCTTTAACAGTTTATTGTCTCGAGCGTAGTTGTTACTGACTCGTGTGAGAGCGGCACGAAATCCGGTCTCGTGAGTGCCGCCCTCAATGGTGTTGATGTTGTTCACAAAAGAGAGAACGTTCTCCTGAAAGCTGTCGTTGTACTCCAGGGCGATCTCAACGGCAACTTCCCCGCGCTCTTCGGTCTCCACCACTCGGGAGACGTAGAAGAGGGGCTCGTGGACGGGCTTCTTGGCTTCGTTCAGAAAGCGGATGTACTCTTTGATCCCGCCCTCGAAAAGGAAGTCGTCCTTCTGGTCCGTGCCTTCCTGACTGATGACGATATTGAGCCCTTTATTGAGGAAAGCCAATTGCCGAAAGCGGTTTCTCAGGATCTCGTATTTGAAAGTGGTGACTTCAAAGATCGTGTCATCGGGCCAAAACCTGATAACCGTACCGGTCTCAGTGTGGTCGGAAGGCTCCGAATCAACATCTCCTTGAACAAGGCCCTTCTCGTAAACTTGGGTGTATTTTTTCCCGTCTCGATAGACTTCCACTTCGAGGCGATTGGAAAGAGCGTTTACCACGGAAACGCCCACGCCGTGCAGACCACCGGAGACCTTGTAGCCCTTGCCTTCGAATTTACCACCGGCGTGAAGCTGGGTCATGACCACCTGGACCGTCGGGATGCCTTCGGTAGGGTGCATGGCTACGGGAATCCCGCGACCGTTGTCCTTCACCTCCACGCCGCCGCTTTTCAGCAACACGACCTCAATGCGGTCGCAGGCGCCTGCCATCGCTTCGTCCACCGAGTTGTCCACGACCTCGTACACCAGGTGATGCAGCCCTCGTTCGGTGGTGTCGCCGATATACATACCAGGTCTAACTCGAACGCCTTCCAGGCCTTTAAGCACCTGGATATCCTGGGCTTCGTAGTCCACGACCTGGGTATCTAATCCGCCTTCACGCGAGGCGAGTGCTGCCAATTTAGGCTCTTCTTCAGATACAGCCTTGTCCATCTAATAAAACTCCTCAAGCGGGGCTTGAAACCCCTGCAAATTCCTCATCCAATAGTTAAAGATGGTGGAATCGCCAAGCCTTCTCCCCGAAGGCATGTGATCCTGCCTTTTCTTGTGGTATTAAAGCCCTGTTTTTCGGGCTTTCGAGCGTTCATGAGGGCCATTTCATATGTGGAAACCAGAGCTTCGCCCATTCGCTCTAAAGAGAAATTCTCGGACCAAATTCTAGCCTGGTTAGAAAATTTTTCCCACTGCTCCGGGTCACTCAGTAGTTGAACCGCCGAATCGGCCATGAGTTCTTCGTTTCCGGCCTCGATCAGGTAGCCGGTTTTGTCCGGCAGAACGGCCTCGTTTACCCCGCTGGCCACGAACGCCACCACGGGTAGTCCACCCGCTTGAGCCTCCAGCAAAACAAGTCCCTGGGTTTCGGTCAGAGAAGTGAAGAGAAAGAGCCGAGCGCTGGCCACGAAGTCTTTCAGTGCGTCGCGAGCCACGAAACCAAAGAATCGGCAGGCTTCGGCCATTCCGAGTTCCTCCGCCTGTTTTTCCAAAGCAGCTCGAGCGGGTCCGTCTCCCACCCACCAGAATCGAGTCTGAGGCCTGGCCTGGTGAATCCGGTGATAAACCCGCATGAGGACGTCCGGAGACTTTTCGAAGGCCAATCGGCCGATGTAGAGCACGATATCGGTCTCGGGATCAGCCTCTGGTCGAGGAGTGCCGCCGCGGAATAGCTTGGCGTCGATCCCGGTGGGGATGACGGAGATGTCGGTGCGAACTCCCTGTTCGGCAAACCTTTCCCGGACTTCCTCGCTGGGAGCGATCACACCGTGGCATAGATTGGCCAGTCCTCGGCAAAGGGCGACAGAGGCCGTCGAGCTGACTTTTTTCGGGATCGGAATATATTCGACATACTCTTCCCACAGGGTGTGGTGATGGAAGACCCTGGGAATGCCACGGGTGACGGCGGCGGCCAGCCCGACCATTCCGACGGAGAAGGGTGTCTGGAGATGAAAGATGTCGTACTCGTGTCTCCAGAGCCGTGCCAGCACCGAGGGAGGCCAGGGGAGAGAGAACTGCTCTCTTTTGTGGAAAACAAACGGTCTGGCCCAGAGTCTGTAGACATGGTCTTCGGTCGGACCACCGTGAGGGTATTGGGGACAGAAGAGATCAACCTCATGTCCCAGACGCTGCAGGGCGCCTATCTGCTGTGTGATGCTGGTCACCACTCCGTTGATGGCGGGTAAATAGCAGTCGGAGAGGACGGCGATCTTCATATTGATGGCTTCGTCAAGCTTTCAAAGGTAACCTCGCACCTTGCGATCCGCGGTGTGTGGGAGTTTCCGACGCTCCCCTTGAAATGCCATCGCCACTCAACGAAACGCCATGTTACTAAAGCGACTCCGCCTTCATAACTTTCGAGTCTACCGCGAGCAGGTTTTTCAGCCCGCTCGTGGCCTGAATCTACTCGTCGGTCCAAACGGCTCCGGCAAGACGGCCGTGCTGGAGGCTCTACATCTCATGTCGGCGGCCCGTTCCTTTCGAGCCAAACGAGAAGCCGAGGTTGTGAAGTGGAATCAGGACGGCTGCCGTATCGAAGGCACTTTCCAGACCGACTCGGGACACCCGCGGGACCTCTCTCTGAGCTGGAGTCGTCATAATGGAGAATGGAAGAAACAAGCTACCTTTCAGAGAGATGAGGTGGCTCGGCTGGCTGATTTTTTGGGCTGCGTCCCCTTGAGTCTCTTCACCCCGAACGATCTGAGCCTGGTCAGCGGCTCCCCATCGGTTCGTCGAAAATATCTGGATCTCATGCTCTCCAAGATGTATCCCCTCCATCTCCAAGAGATGTCCAGATTGAAGAAGGTGCTGTCCAGTCGAAACGCTCTGCTTCGCCAGGAGCGGCCGCTCGCCGAACTCAAGCCCTGGAATACTCTCTTGCATCAGTTGTCCGTCTCAGTGGGTGGTCGCCGCCAGAAGTTGGTGGCTGAGTTGGCAGAGGCCTGTCAGCAGTTTCATTCGGAATTGACCGGGACGGAGCGAAAGGTCAAGCTAGAGTATCGCCCCTGTTGGCCGGAGAGCCAGGACGAGTTCCAGGCTCGGCTAGCGGACGCTTATGAGCGGGAGCGTCAGATGGGCTCAACACTCATCTCACCGCAAAAAGACGAGCTCGGGATCCACCTGGGAGGGAAATCGTTGAGGACCTACGGCTCTCAGGGAGAGCAGAGGCTGGTGGCCCTCTGTTTGCGTTTGTCGGAAGCTCGGCAGCTTGCCGGCCAAAAGAACGAGCAGGCGATTCTGCTGTTGGATGACGCCTTCAGTGAGCTTGACTTAGAGCGAAGAGAGCGCCTGCTCCACCTGCTTCCGAGCTTCTCTCAGGTCCTCTTGACTTCGGCCACCCCTGTCGACCTGCCGCAAGTGGAGTATACTGTTCACGAAATCCGTCAGGGTGAGGTCGTATCGTGAAGCAGTTAGGAAGTTTTGTAAGCCGGTCGGTCAAAGAGTTGAAGGCCGACAAAGCCATCGAATTGCATCGTCTCAAGAGCGACTGGCTGAACTCCGTGGGCCCTTTTCTGGGAAGCCAGACCGAGCCGATCAGTATCAAAGGCAAGGTGCTTTTTCTCCGCGTCAGTTCCTCGGTTTGGGCTCAGGAGATCAACCTACAGCAGCGACTCATTTTGGACAACCTCAAGAAGCGAATGAAGACGCCTCCCAAGAAGATCGTCTGTTGGGTGGGGGAGGTTCACAAAAAGAAGGAGCGGCCGGAGACGGAGGTCGCGGGGGGCGAGGAAGAGGAGAGAGTTCCCTGGAGCGATCAGGAAATTCCGGCCGAGCGTTTGGCCGGGATCAAAGAGACTCTATCTACCATCCCCGACCCGGGGCTCCGGGAAAAGATGCGAAAGCTGCTGGAACTCTCTGTTCGCCGAGAGTTGTACCTCTTGGAACATGGACAGTTGCCTTGTCCGCTCTGTGGCAATTTTCGTTCTCCCGAAGAGCAGATCTGCTTAGATTGTGAAAGGCAGAAGGTCGAAGATCAAGAGCGAGCTGTCATGCGTTTGTTGGCCAAGAAGCCCTGGCTCACCGCACAGGACATTGCCGAGCGAACCCCTCTCAAAGACCGTGCTACTTTTATGAGAATTCGAAAGGCGCTACTGGCGGATTGGATGCTGGGCGCATGGCAACGAACCAGCGGACTCGAAGGCGAAGAGTTGATGAAATCTATTGATGCCGAGCTGCGCACTCTTTTCATGGACATCACGATGTTGCGATGTTCCTTGCCCGTTCACTCCTTGCAGCCCAAGCATTTTTACTTCGCTTTGGGCAAGAGATTGGCTTCTGGCTATCTCAACGAGCCTCTGGAATCTTATTCGTCAACCGAGGATAGCCACTGACGCAGGACGTCGGCTTTAGGGGAACTGTCGACCTTGGGCTCCTTGTAGTGCCCGATAAGGTCAACCTCACGGACTTGCGGCGTGGACGGCCTTGCCGGGGCCGCGGGGCGGGGGGGCGGCTCTGGAGTCGCTCGAGGTGGTGGCGGAGGCCTGTAGCCTTGAGCTGCCTGGCTGGTCCGGGCCGGTTGTTGAGGGCCGTTGATGCGGGTCGGGATTGATGGCTCGCTCCTCGATGGTGGGGCGGGGTAGCTCTGTTCTCGAGCCTGTCGCATGGCCTCAAGCCTGTTGGTGGTCCGAGGAGCCAAATCGGTCTCCTCGCTCTCGGTAGCTTCGGGAAAGGGAATTTCTTCGTCTTTGATGGGTTGCAGTGAGGCTTCCAGCATAGTCTCAAACTGTCGCCGAGTCATGCCGGTCATGTCCAGCATCTTTTCTTCGGCAAAATCCCCAATAACAGGAAGCCTCAACATCTCGCCCTCGGTGGCCCGCCAACCTAGGAAAATGGCGGTAAAAAGAACTCCCAGGAGAAGCGCCCCACCGCCGAACATCACCGTCATTCCGAGCACGGCTCCGCCGTATTGAGCCGATCCCGGCATCACTCGGAAAATAAGGAAGAGCCCGAACATCAGAACGAGAAGGGCGGCAGCCAGCACGCCTCCGGCAGCGAGCGCTTGGACGGCGTGGTAGTGGAGAAACGGATCTTCTCGTTTGCGGGAGAGCAGGATGAAGGCAGAACCGATCGGCCAGACCACATAGGGCAACCCGGCCAGCATCTTTTCGTCATCGGTTATGGGTGGCAAAACCTTCAGAAACGAGAGTCTCCATCTCAGCGGATGCCTTCAGTATACAAGTGCGTCCCCAAACTTACAATTTGGATATTCAAGAAGGCGCTTGCTGTTAAATTGGCTACCATCCGTGGGCGTCCTTCAGCGGTCGCCGCTCGCAGCTATTGCGCGGATTTCGGCGGCTCGGCTGCCAGTTGCTTCTTTGGCACGTTCTTCAGGAAGGGTTTCGGATCGATTCGTTTCTCCCCGCGGCGCACTTCGTAGTGGCAGTGAGGGCCGCTAGAGAGTCCTGTGGTGCCGACTTTGGCGATCAGTTGGCCCTTTTCGACGGTGGCGCCTTTACTCACGGAAAGTTCACTGCAGTGGGCGTAGAGAGTCTTCAGTCCGTTACCGTGGTCGATCTCGATGACCTTGCCGTAGCCTCCGAGCCAATCGCTGTGAACGACCGTGCCGGCCGCCGTCGCTCTGATCGGCGTCCCGTGAGGGGTGGTGAAATCGCAACCGCCGTGGAAGCGACCGTATCCGTAAACGGGATGGATGCGGTTGCCGAAATCGGAGGACAACTCTCCTTCGCAAGGAGCGATGGAAGGAGTACGATTGGCTAGCTCGCGACGGTACTCTTCCACCTTTCTTTGTTGATACTGTTTGGCGGCGGCAGCTAGTTGTTCAATTTCCTTGCCGCGCGTCTCGACCTGGCTTCCCAGTTGACTGTAGTCCACTTTGACGGCCAGGGCGTTTCGTCGTTGACCTGAGCGAGCGCTCAGGAGAGCTTTCCTCGGCTTGGTACCGCGCGCCACTGTCTGCCCGGGTCTTTCTCCTACGACCCGCCAGAGCCGATTGATCTCTCGGTCGCGGGTCTCCAGTTCACGCCACAGTTCCTGAGAGCGCGCCTCGGCAAGAGTAGCCATCTGGTTGCGCTCTTTCTCCTTGTGGGCCAAACTCTCTTCGAGTTGCCGTTTCTCGGCTCGCAGTACGCTGATAAGCTTCTCTTGCTGTTGGCTTTGGTAAAGGTCGTTGATGTCGGCGACTTTGTAGCTAGCCGCGCCGAAAACTAGTAGCAAAACGATCAGTACGGGGGGGATGCTGAAGGTGATATTCTTCTCCCCGAAACGGAGATCGACGTTTAGATAGTAGGTTCTGTCGTTAGAACTCATTCCCAAATAAAACCTCATTTTCTTGGATGACCGGCACCCCGTTCCGGTCTCAGGGCCCAAGCCCTAACCGCCGCCGATAGACCTCGGCGCTTGCGCGGATTGCGTTCAACACCCCAAGTCAAGTCAAACGCTCCGATAACCCTACCAACACGCCAATCATCCTAAACTCGTACAAGTGTTCGATGGAGCAGAGGGCCTCGGTGAAAAAAAAATGCGGTTGGACTCCCAAGGGGGCTAACCACCGCGTTACCCGGCTTACGGCCTCAATCCAGGCTGATCCGCTTCACATGTAACATCTCGCTTACGGCTGCTCGTTTCCACGCCTGACCGGGTTCGCGAGCGTCGCATTGAGCGGGGCCCGGATTTCAACGACCGCAAGACCGGGTCTGCCGGCTTAACGGTTAGCCCCCACGGCAATCCAACCGCGGGTAGGGTTTACACAAACCCCAAAAGTGGCGGACAGGGAGGGATTCGAACCCTCGATACCGTTCGACACGGTATACACGATTTCCAATCGTGCGCCTTCAGCCAAACTCAGCCACCTGTCCTTGTGGTGCGTAACTAGGCTCTGTTACGCTTCTGGCGGAGAGGGAGGGATTCGAACCCCCGAGGAGCGTTAACCCCTACTCGATTTCGAATCGAGCGCATTCAACCAGGCTCTGCCACCTCTCCGCGGCTTTCACTGCTTCCGAAGCAATGAATAAAAACTCTTCAATTGTCCAAGGCACTCCGTTTCCAGGACTCCACCCACAACCTCGACCCGAGTTCGGCTGCCCGGTAAATCTGCTAGGTTCAACAGACTTCGGCAACATCCGGTTTCGGCGTTGTAAGCTCCGAAGACAATCCTTCGGACCCTGGCTTGGAGTAAAGCTCCCGTGCACATGGAGCACGGTTCGAGTGTCACATACATCGTGGCTTCCGGGAAACGCCAGTCTCCCTTACGACGGGCCGCCCTCTTTAGAGCCAGTATCTCCGCGTGTTCTAGCGGGGACTGGGTGGCTCCTCGAGCGTTTCCGCCTGTCCCGATGATCCGTTCGTTCTCTACTAAGAGAGCGCCGACCGGTGTTTCACCTTGCGCACCGGCAGCCTCTGCCAGTACTAGAGCTTGTCTCATCCATTGCTGATCTGTTTGCAATGAACCAGCCTTTTAAACTCCTATTCTTCTTCTGGCGGGCAGTGTAGCATACGACCCTAATGTTGACAAGGCGATGCCGGGACATGTTTTTTCCGTGTCAGTTTAGAGCGTATTCTTCAGAGACAGAAGGGCCCATAGGCAGTAGGCCAGCCAGCCTGTTGCGAATAGGATGGGTGCCAGGACGATCTTGCTACGGCGCGCCGTGACCACTTGATAGAGGCCGGCTAACAAGGAAGCCGCACCGAAGAACAGCACAGAGTAGAACAGCTTGAAGGTGGCCGCCGTGAATTCGGGGCCGCCCGTCCAGCGACCCTTCGCTCCAGGGTTGGCGATGACGTCTTGAAGCCAGAAAATGAGCCACCCCATGCTGCCGGATAGAATCAGACCCACGATTACCAGGACCCCTCCGAGAATTCGAATCTTGCGGGGGGAGAGCATCACACAGTGTCGGCTTCCATCACAGATAGTGCGTGATGGGACCAATAAAACTCGGGTTCCATTTCCAGCGCCTTTCTAAACCAATACTTCGCGCGGTCGGCGCGTTTTCGTTCTTGCTCCAGCCTTCCGCGATAGTGGTAGGGGACCGGATTTTCCGGCTCAATAGCCAGGATCGAATCGAGATGCTCCTCGGGCGCTAGAACTCCTCCGTCGAGATAGGCAGCCAGCGCTTGAATCGCCAAAGCTGCAACCTCCTCAGGCTCTTGTCGGAGGACTTTGTTGGCGAAGGCGAGCGCCAGAGCGTATTCTTTCCGAACGAGGTGATAGAGGGACGCCCAGGTGTAGTACCAGTTGCGCTCACAATCGAGACCGAACGCTCTGTAGACATAACTCACGGCCTGATCCATCTCGTTTCGTGCATGGGCGCAACGAGACAGCAGGTACCAACCCATGGCGGATTCTTCATCCCGTTCGCGCAAGGTGATGGCTCGGGCAATCCGCTCCGACTCTTCGACCTCACCCTCGCTAAGATGTTCGAACCCCACGGCGCAAAGCCCCAAGAAGTGCTCGGGGTCGGTACAGAGAGTTCGCAGGGCCTCCACTAGAATGAACTTCCGGTTTCCGGAATCTATGACCGCCATCAAACGATGGTCGGGGTCGTCTTCCATAGTAGCTGGAGTCGCTATTTGTCGGAAATTATTTCTCCCACGCAGCTAGTGCGATCAGCGTCGAAACTTCTTCTGCAAAAAGTCCTCGTCGTCGATGACCGGAATTCTGGTTGGGTCGACCTCTTCGACTTCGATATAGTCGGGGTCCAGCAGCATGTCGAGGAGCTCCTCGACCAGGGCCGTTTGATTTTGACTGAAGATTTCGGACTGCACCAGGTCTTCTTCGAAAATGAAGTCCTGAGGCTCCTGGAAAGCCGAGGGCGGGATTTCTCCCGGAGTGATCGGCACTTCCGGCTCGGGGGTCGGCGGTTCGGGAGTAGGTGGCTCCGGCGGCTGCGGGACGCCTTGATTGACGGTGGCACCGACGGCACTGACGCTGCTGACCGTAGTGAAACCGTCGGGGTCGTTGACCTGGGCTTCGAAGGGGTTCACGGCCAGGGTGTTGGTGGCGAGTTGAACGGGGTTGGCGGCGGTACCGATGATACCGTTGGCGCCCAATCCTATCGCGGGTGCGCTCAGCGTACCGGAGGTATGGTTGATGTCCCCTTGCGAAATCAGGACCAGGCTTTGTCCCGCGCTGACGCTTCCGTTAAGGTTGATGCTGTTGGGCAGATTTCCCTGACCGACCACGTCGTTGCTGCCTGTGAGCAGAGCCGCCTGCTCTCCCACGACCAAGTCGGTGTCGATGTTCAGGTCTCCGTCGGCAACTCTGACTCGAAGGTCGCCGCCCGCTCCGGTGGTGCTGTAAGTTTCTCCTCCGATAGTGAGCTGGTCGGTTAGCGTGAGGTCTCCGTTTGTCTGGGTAAGGATAGCGTCTCCTGTGACATCAACCACGAGGTTGTCGGCCTCCACCGAAATTTCGCTCAACACATCGGTACCGTCGAACTGCCCGGCGTCGCGGCCGATTTGCAGAGCCACATTATCTGCTCTCACCGTGCCGGCCGTCTGTTGGAAGTCTCCGTTTTCAAGGACGATAGCTATTCCTCCGCCGGCGGTGATGTCGGCCTGCTGGTTGAGCAGGGTCTGAGCCATGCCGGGCATGACGATCTGGACGTCACCCCCGGCCACGATTCCATCTCCGGAAGCTACCGAAGTGTTTATGGTCGTATTCCTCACCTCGACCTGCCCTATTGTGAGGTCGTCCCCCGTACCTTGGATGAAGATGTCGTTTCCAGCCTCGGCGGCCAGGATGCCCCCGTTGATGGAGATAGGTGCGGCCGAGGTGCCGATGGACCCGTTCTCGGCGGATAACAGAAGCCCACCCTCCAGGATTGCGTTGTCACCCGCGGAGTCGTCAACAATGTCACCGTTCACCGATTGAATGGATACCGACTGAGTGGGTCCGACGTTGAGAGTGTCCAAGCGAATCGTGTTGAGGTCGACGTAGTCGATGTTTTCGAATGTCGTGGACCCGAGATTCAGCGATGAGGTTCCGGTGCCGTCGCGGAGAGCGGTAAGACTGGTACCGGAAGCTTGTTCGGTGACGCGGATATTGGAACTTCGGCCGATGACCTGGAGAAATTCGACATTTCCGGAAACGTTGACGTAGCCCTGGTTGTTGGCCGTACGGGAAAGGTCCAGCAACAAACCGGGAGCTTGAACTTCCAAGGGGTTGGCGGAAGTGGCCAGGCTGCTGTCGGTAATCAGTTCCAGAGTTTCCCCAGCAACGACATCGATTCCGCCCGTGTGTCGGTCCGTAATGGTATTGGCGTCGATCCTCACCGTGCCGGCACCGTTAACCAACTCGTTTGGAGAAGTGTCACCTGCAGAGCCGATGAACACCGTACCCCCACTGGTGATGAAGACATCTCCGGTCAATGAGGCGATGGAGGTTGATGCCGGGCCGGTGGGTGGACCCTCTAGTCCCGCGCGTTCCAGGGTGACACTTCCCGTGCCGGTGTGGTTTATCTCCACATTGCCTTCGGCAAGGACCGATATGTCGGTGTTTCCGGACTGGCTAAGGTCCAGTCGTACGTTTCCGGCCACGGCTTTGCTCGGGTCGAGCACGCCTGAAGTCGATCCGAAGATTTCGATGTCACCTGCATCGAACTGGCTATCGTTTGCCTCGATCCCGGAATTGATTGCTAGAGTGACTCTGTTTGGGGTGGCAACCTGGGCGGAGCCCGCGTTGAGTGTATCCGCGAGGAAACCGATATTGCTTTGAGTCGAGAGAAAACTCTCGCCGAGGACAATCTCGCCCTGCTCGGCGGTCAGATTGAGTGTGGATGAAGTGGCGCCGGTTTGGTCGACACTGATCCGGGTGTCGAAGAGTTGTAGGTCGCCGGTCCCCGCTTCAAAAACGGTCGCACCGACTGTGTTAAAGACGTTGTTGAACGAGTTTGCGGCCGGGTTCGGATTGCTTTCTGAGGTGATGCCACCACCTCCACGGATGGTGGTGGTGACAACATCGATTTGCGTGGCAACGCTGTAGGTGAGGTCTGACGTGCCCAAATCGAGAAGGCCGCCGGCCTCGATGAGCAGGCTTTCGTCACCTGCGAAGTTGTTGAAAACGTCGATGTCGGCGTTGGCCAGGTCGAGATTTCCGGCGGCTGAGATGGTGAGCGGTGTGCTTCCTTTAGATGCGTTAAAGCCGAGGTTCAGAACGGTCGAAGGTCCGAAGGTCACGTCGGCTTCTCCGTCAATTTGAAGACTGCCCTGCGTGGTGATCCGGGTGTCCGCCATGTTCAAGTCGTCTTCGGAATCGATGAGGACGTCGGCTCGAAGGTTGCCGTTAGTGCCGGTCAGCGAGGTGGAGCTCAAGTCCATGGTGCCGGCCGAGGTGAGTGTGGTAGAACCGGTGACGACGAGGGTGCCGTCGCTGAGGTCGAGGGGCCCGGTGCCGGCGTTGACTGTCAGCCGGGAATTACGGTTTCCGCCGTTGTCCACGGTGATGTTGGCGCCTGCTAGAGAGACGGAATCTCCCTCGATGAGTGTGGCCCCGGCCACGTCGATAACGTTGCCCCCGGAGGAAGTGATGTTGCCGCCGGCGCGGATGGTGGTGGTCACGAGGTCGAGCTGGGTTGCGACGTCGTAGGTGAGGTCGGCCGTGCCCAGGTCGAGATTGCCGCCGGCTTCGATGAGCAGGT
>Ga0207914_100372_pt1 | contig 19226 bp, 21 predicted proteins | sample DeeseametaMP2497_FD_184171 | JGI IMG/M metagenome (GOLD analysis project Ga0207914, IMG submission 184171) | Marine microbial communities from East of Antigua and Barbuda, Atlantic Ocean - MP2497 (SPAdes) | ecosystem: Environmental > Aquatic > Marine > Oceanic | place: East of Antigua and... | reverse complement strand
GACACGATCGAGACCGCTTCGGTTTTTGGGAAGCCTTCGTCCCTTTTCAAGCCGGATTTGACCGCCCCAGTCACGCCAAGCCGATCGGGATGAGCGGACTCGCCCAGATGATTCTGGAGGAACTGCTGGACCTTGCTCTTCACGAGGGCGTGATGATTGAGCTTGTTCGGTATCGATGGCAGTATCCAGAAAACGCGGGTCCGGAAGCGTATCCGGTTTACGACAAGTGGGCGCCCTCGATTACAATCGACCTTACCCGAGATTGGGTTCAAGTACGCTGGCAACTCGCTTTCGGTCTCGGACTTCATTTCACGTCGCATATCTTCGATGAACGGGGATACGAAGACTGGGAAAGTGCGGCGGAGACTTGGGCGACTCAGTATCTGGCCACAAGAACCGCCGTGATTACCGACAGAAAAGGGTTCTACCGCCATCCGACCATTCCTCAAGGCCTCGACCATCGACTTTGGGACGAGATGCGATACCGAAAGGACCGCTCTCGGATTTGTAGCGCTCGAACGCGGGACGGGAAACCGTGTCAGTCATCCCGCCTTGCCGGCAGCTGTTTCTGTCACAGTCATCAGGACGCGCAGCTTGAAAGTCTCCCTGAGATCCTTGGTGGTCTCAGATGGAGGCCATCGGATGAATGACATTGCAGGCCAGAGAGGCTCGGGAACTTGTTGTATCCTTTGTGGCCTAGAGCGCGAAGACGTCGAGGTTCGCCTCACCCATCTACCCCATGTCGACCCCGTAGAACGAGCACTCTGCGTGCCATGCCACAACACCGTGGAATGGAGGCACACGCCCCGGACTAAGGCGGAGTTCAGACGCCGGGCTCCATACGGCTACCGTCGTGAAGGGGAAGAGTTGGTTCAGGAGCCGATCGAGTTCGCTGGCTTGGAGCGAATTCTCGAACTTTGGAGAGCTGGCTATAACGCGCGCGCCATTGCGTTCATTCTCCAGTTGGAGGAACACCCCACCCGCCGGGGCGGGACTTGGAGGGCGTCCACAGTCTATCGAATCATAGCCCAAGAGGCACCATCAAGTCCGAAGGGCATCCGCCAGCAAATCAGCTCGCTACGCTACGGCTACAAGAAGGACGGCGAGGAGACGGTTCCAGATGATACCGAACAGCGCGTGATTCGCTGGATCGTTGAGCAGTATAAAGACGGCGCGAGCCGGACCGAGATAGCGGAAGAACTCAATTCTCGCAAGGTGCCGACCAAAACTGGTAAGGAATGGGCGGCTGTGACCGTCGCCAACGTCCTCGAATGGGAGGGTTTCTGATGAAACAGCAACCCTGCAACGTCTGCGGCACCACGTTGCGGGTCAAATACCGACAAGTATTCCCGCGCCACTATCAGGGCGAGGAGGCCTGCATGGCGGTTCTCTGTGACGACTGCACCGACCAGTATCACTGGAAGCCGAGGTCGAAGCGGGTTTACCGTGGCTCGCCACCTTCGTTTGGCTACAGAAGCGTCAACGGCCAAGTGTTTCAGGATGAGTACGAAATTCAGGTCGTGGAAGAGATCATTCGTCGGCGCCTGGCCGGCGAGTCGTTCGCGACGATAGCTGAGGTCCTCGAAATGAACGGAGTTCCCACCAAGATGGGCGGACGTTGGAGCGGCAACACCGTGACGGCCATTTTTGAACGGGAAGCACCGCGACACGGCGTCAAGTTGGATTTCAGCGAAGTTTCCCCCACACGCTATGGGTACTGCTTGAGAGATGGGCGAGTAGTGCCCCACGGGGAAGAGCAGAAGATGATCTGCTGGATTCTGAAAGCGAGGCAGAGCGGACGTAGTTACCGCCAGATCGCCGAAAGACTGAACGAATACAAAGTGCCAACCAAGAGAGGTGGGGTCTGGTCCATCCCCCTTGTTTCCACCATCGTCCGGAGAGCGGGGGCCGTCCAGTGAACGACTTCATCAATGTCCCCCGCGGAAACGATCTCTTTACCGTTGAGGGTCTCCGAAAGTTCATTGGGCTCGAAGAAGGCCAGTGGCTCAAGGTGGCCGTGAAGGAGCTGGTCGACAACGCCCTCGACGCTGCTGAGGGGGGTAGCATACAACCCGCCGTCCGCGTGAATGTCGAGTATCTGGAAGATCACATCTTGGCCACCGTCGCCGACAATGGCCCGGGCATCCCCCCCGAGGTGATTCGCTCTATCTTCGACGCCAGCACCAGAACCAGCAGCAAGGTGGGATTTGTTGCTCCGAGCCGGGGCCGCCAGGGAAACGCTCTTCCCAGCATCCTGGGAATAATGGGCGCCCTTTGGCCACCATACGAAGCGCCGGCTCTTGAGATACGGTCCCGTGGTGTTCTCCACTGTGTCACTGCTCTGGTGGACGCCACCGGGGCAGCTGAGATCGAGTTTGTTTCGGAACCGGCTGAGACGACCGGCACAACGGTGAAAGTGACGCTTCCAAGGAGGGTCGAGTTTGAGCCGCCTCAGGAAATGGTCGAGGCGTACACCGTCTTCAACCCCCACCTTCACCTCGAGGTAAGCGGAGACGTCTACCCGCCGACCACCGACAACTTCAAGAAGTGGCAGCCCGGATCATCGACTCCGCCGCATTGGTACACCGAGGCCGACTTCAGCAAACTGGTGGGATATATTAGAGACCGAGACCACGGTACTCTACTCCGTGACTTTGTTCGGCAATTCAAGGGGCTCTCGTCCACTAAGAAGGCGGCGGCCGTGTGCAGCGTGACCCACGCCAGGACGCTCGAGGAGTTGGCCGAGAGTGGTCCGGACATCGAGAAGGTGCTCAGAGCCATGACGGCCGAGAGCAAGGAACTGCGGCCTTCTGTGCTGGGCAAGCTGGGAGAGAGCCACCTGGCCACCGAGCTGGAGGCCTACGGGCTTCTTTCACCGGTTCGATACAAGCGGGTCACGGGTACCGACCAGGGGCTTCCGTGGTGCCTGGAACTGGCCGTGGCCAGGGCGGAGATTCCCGGCCTATTGGTGGGCGTCAACTATACGCCGTCGATTGCCCGGGACCCGTTTGACGGGTACAAGTTCAGGCTCGAGCTTGCTGGCGAGGAACTCTTTGGAGCGGGAATCCGGGGGCTGTTACAGGCTTGCCATGTCGACACATTTACCGACTTCGTTGCCATTTGCCACCTCAGCCACCCAGCGCCGCGGTTCACCGACTCGGGGAAGTCCCGGCTTGATCTCTCGAGCAGCTCTCTCGGTCTTCACGAGGCCGTGGAAGCGACGTGCAGGCAATTCCACACGGAGGGCAAGCGGGTGGCGAAAGGGCTTCCACGGAAGCAGCGCCAGGCCGCCAGCAAGGGGCCAAGCCTGAAGGATGTCGTGGCCCACACTCTCCCCCAGGCCATCGAGGACGCCTCCGGACAAGGCCGGTTCGTGTTTCCCATTCGAAACCTGTTCTACAGCATTCGGCCCCTGGTCCAGCAGTACACCGCCGACGAACTTCGCTACGAATACTTCACCAAGCTGGTGGACGAACACGAGAACGAACACGGCGAGATCTCTGGAATGTTTCGTGATCCTCGTGGACACCTGGTAGAGCCACACGGCGGGGAGGTCGTTGCGCTGGGAACCCGAGAGGTCGACTCCTACGAGATGCCACCTTGGCTCTACGCCCGGATACTGTTCGTCGAAAAGGAGGGCCTACTTCCGATATTCCAAGCGGCGAAGCTGGCAGAGCGGTTCGATATGGCGATCGTGGGGTCCAAGGGATTCGCCACCAGAGCCGCCCGAACTCTCCTCCAGCGGGCCGACCGGCAGCGGGTTCAGATATTCTGTCTCCACGATAGCGACCCCGCCGGGTATGAGATCTACCGAACCCTTTGCGAAGCCACCAGGGCGATGCCGGAACACAGCATCGACGTGATCGACTTGGGCCTTCGTCTAGAGGAAGCTTTGGAGATGGGGCTGGAAACAGAGACGTTCATCCGCAAGAAGAAGCTTTCCACCGGGCTCAGGCTCACGCCTATGGAGCGCCAAGCGTTCGAAGGGGTCAAGCAAGGAAGAAAGCGCTGGGAGTGCCGACGGGTCGAGATCAACGCCCTGGCCGCCAATCCGAATCGTTTCCTCCGGTTTATCGAGGACAAGCTGAAGGCTCACGGCTGCGTGGAGAAGCTGGTGCCGCCGGTGGACGTCGTGGCAAGCGAAGGGGCGGCCGCTCTGGCGGGAGCCCTTCGGGAATGGATTCGCGAGGAACTAGAGCGTGAGCTTGGGCTCTCGCAAGTGGTGGAGGCCATCGCCGAACAGCTCGAGCCTGATGTCGACCTCCGTTCGCTGCCCGACATTCTTGCACGCTGGGCTCCCGACTTGACCCCCGAGCACTGGCGCCAACGCCTCTCCGAGGAAGTCTGCCGCCACCTCAGCCAAGCCGCCACCAATGTCCGCGAAGCCGTAATTGGTAAAATACGAGAGGGTCTGCCTATAAAGTAGGCCTTGGTTAGTGAGCTTTCCCGAGCGCTAACTTTTTACCAAAACACGAACGAAATGGCCCACCGTGGTAACCTGGACCTGACCACCAGACCCCCGCCAATTGGAGACAAACCACGATGCCAGCCAGTGAACAATTTGCAGCCGAGCTCCTCTTCGAGACTAGAGAGCTCAAGACCGGAGTGCGAGAAGTCAGCCGGGCTCTACGCGACTTCGAGGGCGAGACGTCCAAGCTTTTCAGCCAGTTCTCAAAAGCTGCCGAAGACAACATCCAAAAGGTCAATCAGCAGCTCGAGACGCTCTCCAATCTCGAGGTAGGCCAGAAGCTTCAGGACTTCGCCAACGCAGGCACTCAGACCGTGAAGGGATTCCTAGATGCGGCGGGCCAGGTCGAGCAGTTCCGCCTTACCCTGACGACTCTCACCGGTTCTGCTGCTCAAGCGGAGATCGAGCTGAAGAAGCTCCAAGACTTCGCCGGGTCGACGCCTTTTAAACTCGACGAGGTTGTTTCTGCGGGTGTGACGCTCCGTGCGCTCGGGGCCGATGTGGATCGCTTCCTGCCTTTGGCTGGAGACTTGGCTTCCGTCTTCAATCGGGACATTCGGGATTCAGCTCGAGCCCTCGCCAAGGCCCTTTCGGGTTCACAGGATGGGATCGAGATCTTGAACGACTCCTTTGGTATCACGAGGCGGAACCTGAAGGAAGCCGGGGCCTCGTTCAAGACCAACGGCGCCATCGCTCTCGACAGTGCCGAGGATCTCAAGAAGCTGGGGAACGCCATCGAGAAGGTGGCGGCCCAGAAGAACTTTACCGGCGCGATCAGCGAACAGCTCAAGAGTCTACAGGGCAACACCTCTCAATTAAGCGACGCAGCATTTAAGCTGGCTTCCACTATCGGAGAATCGCTAATCCCCGCTTTCATTCCCCTCGTTCAAACTGCCACCAACTTCATCAACACCATTGCCGCGGCGCCGGCACCCGTCCTTGCGTTGGTGGGTGGGGCCACCGCCTTGGCCACCGCTCTAGCTGGTGGAGGCGCAGCCTTCTTGACGATCAAGGCGGCCATAGCCGGACTGAGCCCCCTTATCACTGCCCTGCCTGTCGCGTTCACCGGGACGGCCGCCGCGGCCACTGCAGCCGGAACTGCAGCCACAGGCGCGACAGCATCTTTTGCAAGTATGCTCGGTCCGATCGGGCTCCTGGTTGGGCTTATCGGTGGCGGGTTGCTTTTCGCCATCACCCAGGCCGAACAAGAGAGTCTCAAGCTCGGCAGGGCCATCGACAAGCAGAGCGAGGCTATCTCGGGTACCTTTAGTGGATTTCAGCGCTATCGGGACGCAGTAGCGAAGGCGACCGGAGCAAGTAAAGAATTCGTTGACATCGGACAGGATACGGAAACCATCGTCCGCAAAATTGGGCAAGCTCTTGATGGTGTTGATGGCGCGAGGTTCGCGAACGAGATGGCAAAGCTGGGGATCAACTTCGATAGTCTTTCTAGAAGCACTCAACGGGCGCGGGAGAATCAAAAGAAATTCCTCGCCATTCTGAACGACGTACGCGAAGAACGGAAACGCCTTGAAGCTCAAAACAGGGGTCTCGCAAATTCGCCGCTCACTGCCGGATACTATGATGAGCAGATTGAGGGACTGAAGAAGCAAGAAACCGTCCTCCAGCGCGTCATCGAAAAGGGAAAGGCTCTGGTCTCTTCTCAGCGTGAGGGAACTGAGAAGCTTGGAGAAACCGAGAAGGCATTCAAGCGAATCCAGGCGGCCGCCGGTAAGCAGCTCGCAGATCTGAAGATCAAGGCAGACACCGACGACCTCAAGCGCTCGAACGAACTGCTCCAGGAAACCAAAGGTCGTATCGGACAAGTGAAAGCGCTGCTGAGCAATCAAGGCATCGACGTGTCAGGACTCAACGCGATTCAGGACGCTCTGGCCAGCACGACCGACCCAAACCAGAAAGTTGCTCTCCAGGGCCTACTTGACCTCATCAAGGAGCGGGCGAAGCTCGAGAAGCAATCTGCGGACATCTCGTCAAAGGCGACCAAAGAGCGGGTAGACGCTGCACTCGAAGAGGCCCGCTCGAGAGACACGGCTCCGGAGCGCCTGGCCGCCCTAAAAGCAATCCTGGCCACAGAGAAGAACCTGGGTGACCTTAAGAAGCGCGTGAATTCGGAGATCTCTCGCGAGGAGAAGGCGATCGCCGGGGAGCAGAAGCAGGCCCAGAATGAGCGCGTCAATCAGGCACTCTTTGAAGCCACCCAGACCGAGAGTTCTACTCAACAAAAGATAGCCTCTCTCAAGCGCCTGCTTACCCAGTACGAACTGGAGGGCAGCACCAGGCGACGAATCCTCAACGATATAGCTCGAGCAGAGCAAGAGTTGGAAAAGGAACGCGAGCAGCGACGCAAGGCTGAGGAGTCCGCTCTATCGAGTGAGTATGTTCGTCAGCAGGAGCTTGTGCTCCAGTCTATCGACGAGAGGATCGAAAAGCTTCGCGAGGAGGCTGAAGCCGGCAAGAGTGTCGACGGAGAAATTCAATCCGCGCTGGAGGAGCGTACTGCCAAAGAGATAGAGCTGCTCAAATACAAAACCAAGCAGCGTGCCGATGCGGCCGAGTCGGCAAAGGTCGCGGCTCAAATCGAGGCGACCGGAGAACTGGAAGTCGAGTCGGCCAGGCGCAAGGGAATCGATGCCATCGAAGACCAGCAGAAAGCGCAGGACGACCGGATTAAGAAGATTCGGGAAGAGCGGAAGGAGGCTCTCAAGGGAATTTCCGACGAGGAGAAAGCACGCGACCAGGCCGCTCAGAAGAGCGCCCAGAGGCAACAGGCCTCCGGCGGAGAGGACGGCAAGGCTCAGGGCCCAGGACAGAGCTTGAGCGAACTCGCGGACGAACTAGCGGCTATCTTCTCCCCGGAAGCAGGCCGAGCTCGGGCCGAAGAGATTCGGGAGGAGAACCGCGGGGCCGATGCCCGACGTCAGGCTTCCTTCGCCGACGCCAACCCGGCCGTGGCCGATCGGGTCCTTGCAGAGGACGAGAGAAGACGGAAGCGGATCGCGGACATCGACCAAAAGCGCCAGGAGGCCGCAGCCAAGGCAGCCCAAGAGCGTGAGAAGAAAGTTGCCAAGCTCCAAGACAGCGCCAACGAACGGGCGTTGGAGGCGAGCCGGTTCGATGCTCAGGGGCGGAATGAGGCCATTGCGAAATTCAACGAGGGCGGCTCAGACAGGAGAGTCCTGGCAGCTCAAGCTGCGCTCGAGACGACAAAGCCGATCCAAGTGGAACCCGTAGCGACTCAAGCGATCCAGGGGACGCCGCTGGTCACCAAGGCCTTCAGCGAGAGCAGTACACGGGTGGCTACTGAAGCCGGTACGAGCGCGGCCAAGCCTTCGGGTCCGCAGGAGTGGATTATCGGAGTTCGATTTGAGGACCAGCCGAATGTGAGCGACATCAAAGAGGTGAAGCGGCCTCGGGGTATCGACGGGGGCCAGAGTCAGTTGGAGCGGACGTTGAACGGGTTTAACCTTAGAGTGTCGATTTAGTTCCACTTAAGTGTACCAGCAGAAAGGCCGAGAGTATGCTCGACCATCGTCTTCAGTGAGGTAAGGTCGTCTTTCAGGCTTGATAGTGAGCGAACAAGGACTGCCGGAAACGTATAGGTGTCCTTATTGAACGGTGTGCGCCCGTGGGTCGCTTGCACGGCCGATCTCATCACAACCAGAGAGCAGAAGACATAAAAGGCCTCCTGGCCGCTTGCCATTTTGATAATTGCGTGATGTCGCCTTAATGAGTTCATTGCCTGCCACCATAGGTTCAGGTCAAGAACACGCTTTTGGTCAGGCCCGAGTCGACCTGCAATAGGATTAAGGAACTCCAGCGAGCCGTCGTGAAACAACTGGACGTGCTGTCTTTGGCTTCCGTCATCATCGTCGGCAATTGACCAAAGCGCTACGCCATCAAAGTTATACACTACGTTCCATGCATTACTGACACGGTTCAAGGTCACCGGAATCGCATTCGCGCCTTCGCCAGGGCGGTTGAGCAATTCCTCGACATCAGTATAGGCGGTTTCTTCGGCGAGCGACCTTGGAGGAACAAGGTGCATCATTATTCCGGGCACGATTTTGTTTGTCACCCCGTGCTGAGTGCAGTGGTCACTAACGCGCCGATCATGGAGATCCGCAATTCTCTGTAACCCCCGCCTGCTAGACTCGAAACTGGCTTTAATCTGCGCGTGACTCATCGCTCTAGACTCACTCCCTCTGCGAATGAAAAACTCATGATTAACCTTACTCGGCTTGACTGTGGCTTTTTTCTTGCGGTGCTCTTTGTGGAGATAATTCAGGACGCGGTGAGGAGCAAAAGAACTGCGCCCGCGGACCCAGATTAGCCCAAGAGCATTGCCATTGCCGGCATCAACGAGGCAGACCTGAGGAGGCGGTACAATCTTCGGCTCCACTTTGGTTTCAAGAAAATTTACCCATTTTTGCTCAAAGTGATCCAGGCTCTCGCCGTTCGTTGGGAAGCCGTCCTTACTAACGATTGCGCCCTTGTCTGACTCGAAGCCGACGACCAGCAGACCCCCGGAAGTGTTAGCCATTGCCACGACTTCGCGGGCAAGATCGTTGGCGTCTTCAATTTTGAACTTGTAATCCAAGTTCTCAAACTCTTCCAATTCGAGCTGTCTGATATCCTCAACCGAGACTTCAACCAAGGGCTTTGCAAAAAACATTGTAGAATCTTAAGCAGTTTTACCCGTATGCCTTCCCGGAGACCCAGGGAAGGAGCCGTGGCAGTCCTGAACGCACGTTCGCTCTATGTATCCTTTCGGCAGAAAACCACTATCTCAAATCGATGGCAATGACATAATCTCGTTGATAGCGCTCCAGGTCGAAGAAAATCAGTATGTAGACTATAAATTCGACTTCAATCGGAAGGGCAATAGATTGGACCTTTTGGAACTGCGAAAAGACGTAACTTCATTTGCTAACGCCGATGGGGGGGTCCTAGTGGTCGGAATCCCTGAAGATAACAAGTTGCCTTGCCATCCGCCTCAAGGTCGAAAATTTGGCTCGGCTCTGTTTGAAGGAAAGTCCTCCGAGCAAATAGAGAAGGAGGTTCAAAACGCACTCGCGGTCGACATCACCCCCGAGCTGCCAAACTTCGAGGCGCGTGCCATACCAGTACCTAACGAGCCTGACCGTCATTTCGTGCTCGTCGTGGCGTACGGGCGAAGCTGGAGGGCGCCACATTTTTATCGTGGGACGCGGTCCGATGCTCACCTTTTCTTTTATAAGCGATACGGTTCTGATAATAAGCCAATGGAGTACGCAGAGATGAGCGAAAGTTTTAGAGCGAAGGAGAAGCAGGAGGCTGTGGTACGCTCGTTCCGGGACAAGTGCCTTCAGGCGCTTGACAGTGGCTGGACGCCGATCAAATTCCCAAAAGGGGCATATGTACTTCACATGTTTCCAGGTCGCCTCGAGCCTGGGAGTAACACGTTGGACCTCAAGCCGATCAAAGAGTCTGCGGGCGAGCTTGACAGGCTGGGGCTCAGCACCTGGAGCCAATACCAAAGCGGCTTTTCACCTTGGTTCGACTTCCGAGGACTTGCAGTCGAGTTCAGGGGCTCGTACGAGGAGCCGCCAATCGGGTACATTCGTTTGTTTCGTGAGGGGGTGTTGGAACTGCTGGACGTTTCGTATTTCCTACACAGCGGACCCCCAACTCCAAAAGAGCTTTGCGAGGAGATACTGAAGTCGGTCCACAGGGGGTGGGATTTCCTTGAAAGCCTCAATCTTCCAACACCGTTCGAGGTTGGTTTTACGATATGGAATCATGAAGGCAAGTTCAGTGCTATGAGCGTCCTTATAAACAACGGTGCACACGTGTATCCGATGGTCCGTATCCAGAGCCGAGAGAGTATCGTCGAAGACCTGGAGTATTTGCTGGACCACGTTGCGCAGACGCATCGTGTCTCGGGGGCTCGCACCAGTTCTTTTGTGGCGCCCCGTAAGTTGGCGTTTTCTTGGCACGGTCACTACCATAGATAGCTAGCGGATTGATCGTCCGACATCTTAGTAAAGGCATTTCCGATCAGCGGCGACGGCAACGATAGACCGAACAACCGTTCTCAAGGAGAATTACTTCAAGGCCGAAACTCTGTTCCCCATACCGTTCTGAATAAGAACGGGCCCGCTCCGTTCCGTGGTAAGAAGTAGAAGCAGGCCCGCAAGAACCAGGATACCACTCCTTCGTGGTTTCGTCCTGTTTTGTGCACGTGCCCTTCCTGTTCTTCCCGCCGACGCTGCGGGACATCAAACAAAATAGGAAGAGAGGCCAGACGTGTACCATCCGATCAAAGACACACACGCCAGCCCCTCGGGTGCTATCTTACCCGAGAATCAACACTTCCCTCGAACAGAGGGGCAACGAGACCATGGAGGGTGTTTAGTAAAACTGGACACCCCCGAGACCGAAAGGTGTCAACTTCAGGTTGACGCCTCGGCCGAGGAGCATGGAACTACCGGTTCCGACCCCCATGGTGCGAAGGAGAGCTTCGCACCCGACCAGGCTGTCAGTTCAACTGCCAACCCGGCGGGACTCCCGAAGGGTGCAAGTTCAACTTGCACCCCTACAACTTCAAGTTGTGACCCCGGCCCCGCCCGAAGGGTGTCCACGAAATTGGACACCCCTTCCCCAGCTGAAAGGGGTACCCGTACTAGTGATACCCCTTTCATCGCGAAGGCCGTGACCAATTGCACCCCCCCTTGCCCCAAGGGTCTCCCGTTTTGCGAAACCCTTCCCACCATTGATTCACCGGGCGCGCCTGACAAAGGTGCGCATTGGGTGCACACCTTCCAAGGGTGTTTACTCAGCGAACACCCTTCGGGATGTAATGAAGGGTGTGAATCTGGCTCACACCCTCCAAGGGGTGCGCATAGTATGAGCCCCCTTGAGGGTGTCGACGAAACCGACACCCTTTCATCCTCAACCGATGAGCGCGACCAAAAGGGCCGTGACACTGAAACACCCCTTGCCGGCGGACAGAGGTTTGATACTGCCAATACCCCGGGGGACGCGATAACGTCGCCCTTCTCTGGTCTTCCTGTCCACGAAATGGACACGAAGGGCTACCTGTGCAGCAGGCACCCCTTTAGTCGTACAAGTTCAACTTGCACGAAGGGTACTGACAAACCCAGTACCCTTTCCCGCTTCACCCCACACCAACGCCGCGGCCGTGTTCGCTGGCTCATTTCCACCCGCGTGACCGAGCTGGAGCTCAGCCTGGTGGCTTGCTACCGTCTGGGGCTGAATCCGCTCCGATCGGAGGTGCTACTGTGAAGCCTATCGAGTATGAACCCCAATCTGTGACGGCGGCCCGACACGTTATTCGGAACCAGGACCCGCCAAAAGAGTGCTTCTTCGAGGATCTCCACCACGGCACTCTGTGGTTTACCCGACGAGAGGACGTTGAGGCTTGTCTGCTTGAGGACGAGCGCCTTTTGCTGGTGGCTCTCCCGAATACCGGCAACCTGGAGCAAGACGAATGGATTCGGACGTCACTCGAGCGAGGAGACAACCCGACCCTTTCCCGCCACGCCATCGATGAGGCCCTTCGGGAGCTGTTCGAGAAGTTCAGGCTTGTCGAGACTCGAGGCAGCGATCTCGACTCTCGAAACATGAACCTGTTCCATCGTTTCCAGAAAGCGCTCTTCGACGAGATGGAGGCCCTCGTCAAAGACTGGGACGCCTTGGCCGGAGGTGAAGCATGATTCCCGCTATCATCGCCCAAGCCCAGGATGTTCTTCAAGGTCGGCTCACCGTGGCCGGGCTCGAGCTAAGAGGTGAGGAGATCACCACCGACTGGCGGGAGATGCTGTTCACGCCGGAAGTGGAGTTGGAAGACCATTGCAGGCCAGACCATCGACATCAGCTCGGGAGCAGTCGACTCAGCTTTGAGGAAGAGCGCGCCGTCCGGGAAATGCAGTTGGACGATCTCGGCCGAGACATTGCCAATCGAGTTTACCAGGAAGCTGCTTCGGAGGCCGTGGCCGCTCTGGTCGAACACGCCACCGCGTCGCCTTACCACTCATTCAGGCTGCGAGCTCGCATCTGCCTGGCCATTCGTGAGGAGCTGGCCGCGCTGGTTGCTGACTGGAATGGGTTGGTCAAGGTAGAAGGGGAGGAGGGCGATCCGGACCCGGGTTCACTTAAGATGAACACCCCCACGCTCCAGGACTTAGACCGCGCCAAGCTACTGCGGGCCGCCGAATGTCTGCTGGCCGGGGTGGACCCGTCTTCTGAGGATATCGACTGTTTCAGCCGGTGGATCTACAAGGACCTGTTCGCACCGTCCAAGCCTCTCACAGGGTGGAAGGCGTTCGAGCCAGACCCGGAAGAGGAAGCCAAGCTGGCGGACGATCCGGAACGGCAGCGAGAGACCTTAGAGCGAGCGATTCGCGAACTCCTGGCTGCTCTGAAGACCGTACCGACTTACGAGAACCACCGACTTACGATGGGATTGCTCCAGCTTTACCGGCGGGAGTTGATCTGGCTGCTGGGCCGCTGGGTTGAGCTGGACGGGGTTGGAGGTGAGCTATGAGGAGCGAGGAGCGCGAAAGACTCATAGAGCTGTTACAGAACACCGGCCGTGTCATTGACGGCGCTAGGTGCCTGTTGCGGTCTTCCAATCTTCCAGAGGAAGTGGAGCGGTTGGTCCTGCGAGAGGTGGCCAGCGGGATCACCAAGGCTTCCGACTTGCTCGCACGGATGGTGCCGCCGGAGGAGCCACGGAGCCCGTGGGGGTTCGAAGGCCTCCCCTACGGTGGGAAGCTCAAGCATCAGCGACAATGCAGGGGATACACGAAAGAGGGTCATCAGTGTAGGCAAAGGGCAAACACCAGCTCTCTCTTCTGTCAACGCCACCAGGGGACCGAACTGGCGACGCTGGAGGAGATCCTAGGAGACTGGAACGGAGGTTCGTCGTGTATTTGATCACCCACCTAGTCGACGACCAAGGAAACGTGCACGAGTTCGTGCTCACGGTTCCGCCGGAGGGCATCTCCAGGTACCTGACACTCACACCGAAAAAGCTGCTTCAGTTGCTGCCGAAAAGCAGCAGTGACAGCGGTGGCAACTAGAAGGAGCCAGAAAAAATGAGAACCACTGTCAAATCCGACCCTTTACTATCGCCCCGCGAAGTTGCCGAGTTGGTGCTCGGGCACGACCAGCACCCACGCAGCCGACGCGTCATTTACAACCTGCAGAAGCGCGTTCAAGCTGACTGCAGGCGTCACTTGCATCGAGATGCCGACCATGAATATTTTGGCTTGGCTTGCGAACCGCCGCTACCGAATGGGCGGCTTCTCATAAAGAAGTCTGAAGCTGTCCGGTGGGCCGACAGGCTCAGACTCTGGCGTTTCGTGGGATGAACTCAACGTAGCATACCACCGACCACCGACCGAGAGCCCTGGCTTCACCGCCGGGGCTCTTCTTCGTTGAAGGGGTGGCATAGTGTGCCGGTCCTGTCCATTCAAACGACACGAAGCCGGGTGCGCCGATTTCGGCCAGAGGTAAGGCCTCGACGTCTCCGCAGTCAGATCCGTCTGCTCGAGCAGCTGTAGCCGAATTCATCTACACTCTGCGTAGTTGTATCCGTCTGCACGCTCCGGCGCCGGTAGTCAGATCTGTCTGCGTTGCCGGCGATGCAATCGGAAGCGTCTACGGCTCCTCGAGGTTCTACCTGGTGGCGAAGTCAGATTCGTCTGCGGTGGCCACTGCAGACGGAAGCGTCTTCACGGTACCGCCCCCTCCGTGGCTGTATTCCCGCAGTCGACCAGGACACGATGGAGTCTGCAATAAGTGGCGGTCCCGAAGGGAGGCTCTGATGAAGATAGAGAGACTAACGCTGACCGAAGCCGCCTTGTTCCTTGCTGGGCTCGAGTCCGAATACATAGCGGACCCCTATTCGCCATTCCCGCCGCTGCCTGATCTGAAGGCCAAGCTTCACCCGGAGTTCAAACGCTGGAAAGCCCGGGTACGCCGAGGCACTCAAGAAAGAACCTTGTCGTGCTACCGCGATGGGGACAACCCGCGCGGGCAAGTCTACTATCGGAGGGAAGACTTGGAGAAGTGGGCCCGGAAGCTGTTCCCGAGACAGGAAGCTCTGTTCTAGGTCAGCTATTCGGGATCTCCGAATACCTGGCTCGAGCTATTCGGGAATTGTGAGAGGTAGGGACGGGCGCACCTGGTCCCGAGTCAACGCGACTACGAAGGCAAGGGCGGTGGCAATCAGGGATAGAATCGTGTTCAGTTTCTTCATGGGCATCGCCTCCTTTTCTTGCGCAGTCTGAGTTGTGCTCTCCAGTTGTCGAGTTTCAGGTTGAATGGTGGTTTGTACGGCCGCCACTCGCCCTTCGCCTTGAAACCGCATTGACCCCAGCTCGCTGCCCTCCGAAGAGAAGCAGGTCACCGCTGACTCTGAACCAGGTGCCCTATTAGCATACCACTGGTTCGAGAATCAGAGAATGGGACATTTGCCTGACATCCTTCGAGGATAATGGCTTCCCCGTTCCTCTGTCGACTAGGAATCTCCCCTTCCGAGCGGCAGTAGGCGGCCTGGCCAACCCGGCCACCGAAGGAGAACGCTATGAAACCGAACCAGGGAAGAACCGACGGATTGATATCTCTGGGCCGCATCTCGCTGAACGAAGACGGCCCAGGTACATTCGACAAGAAGACCGCGATCGAAGAGGCGAACAAGCACCTACAAGACGAGAGCAGCCCTGCCTTCCGCGCTATGACCGGCTGGATACTGGCGGCAGCCAAGCCACACCTGCACGACTTTCACGTGGAGGAAGCCAGGGAGCTCCCTTCCACGGAGAGCCTCACCGATACACAAGCATCTGAATCAGAACGGAGATCTGAAGCTTGAAATCGAGGGCCCGATTGGCATCGAGCCCAGTCTCTTCGATGCTGGTCAGGGTCCGGAGAATCCAGGTGAAAGCCTCCCGCTGCTTCCTGGGGATTGAGTCCAACGGCACCTGGCGAAGAGCGGTCTTCACGACCTCGAAGGTTTCGGGAGTTAGCTCCTGCGTCATCAGCAACTGCATGACGTCGAGCACGGGGTCGAGGAATGCAATCGGCGGTGTTTCCTGTGTGGCCATGGCCTGATTCTCCGGTCTGGTTTGGAGGTCGGCTGCGCAACCTGTAAAATGAAAGAAGCTCAACGCTTCCACCCGTTGAGCCCACGAAGACGACGCAACATCTCTCCTTGTGAAACCTTACCACGAGGAGCCCCCATTGTCCCGCATAAGAAGCCTTGTCTGTGTCCTCCGACTGCTCGCCCAGAGCTGCGCCATCGAAGAAGAGAATGCCCGGGAAGAGAAGGGCAGCATCACTGTCCGCTGGGTGGAAGGGATGGAGTCTGTCCGTCCGAGTGTATCGCTCCCGCCGGCTGCCCGTTCGAAGAAGGCCAGCCTCGGCCGACTCACCTACTGTCGCTATCAAGCCAACCCAAAGGATCCCCGGTACGTTCCGAACCATTGGGAGAACCGAGCCGAGAGAGCTGACCCCAGCCCGAACCGGGCCTCTTTGGAGTTCATGCTGGAGAAGCCGGAGAGTACAGGCGTCCCTCGCTTTCGGAACTACAACCTCGACATAGAAGGCATACTCCACTCCTCGTACTTCAACCCTGCCCCGCGGCGCCCGGCGTTTCAGACCTGGCAGACGCTGTTCGAGATGGACGAAGACGGGAAGCTGAATCCCGAACGGATGTGCCGGAACTGCGATGAGTGGGAGAAGATACCGACCTCTCACAACTCTTGGAGACCCCCTGGCCCTATGACCCGGGACGCCTGCAACGGCTGCATCGTGTCGTTCCTCGACCAGGCCGACGAAGAAGAGAGGGAAGAACGGCTGCGGGCATACGAACAATGGGTCGAAGCTCGAGAGCAAGTCGTTCACCTCGAGGCCACCAAGCTGGATGCTCAGTCGCCGGCTCAGAAGAAGGCGTGGGTCCGGAAGAAGGCGGAGGCGGATCAGGCGTTGGCGGAGGCGGCGAACGACTGCAAAGCGTTGGGCGTCAAGGTCGGACATCAGAGATGGTCGCCGACCAATCACATCGGAGAACAGCCCAGCAGGCCCCTGGAAGCTTCGGTGGTCACGGCCAACTTCCGGCGCGTCTGGCGGTAGAGAGGTGATGGGGTGCAGTTGGTGCGTGGGGACCTTGAAACTGACACCTCGCTAGGACTCACCAGAGCGATTCTAAGCCGCTCGCCGCTCCCTGCGAATCGCTGTTCACAGATCGAGAGAGAGCCTCTCAGCGCTTCGGGAGTGCAGCCAGGCAAGCCCGCCCATACCGGGCCTGATGTTGTCCCTCTCGACCCAGGGGGGGTATCCCTCGCCCAAAAATCGGGCAAGGGGGCCGGCCGCGTCGCCTTACTCTACTGCGCGTGAAGAACCTATAAAAAGCATAAAAGGGATTTTGTATGACAAAGAGCGGCGAACCCAGTCTTTACAAGGACTCTAGCGTTTTGGCCGAGATGCACTTTTTTGCCAGCTGTAATACCCGAGGGCAGATGAGGCTACAGGAGTTACGTCTCAGAATGGCTTAATGACGGGCCTGGATGTGTTTTTTTTGGGAGATTCTGGTAAGGCGGATTTTGTCAGACAATTTTGAAACAGACCGAAGCAACGTCCTCTTCGGAAGCGATTGCCTAGAAGGTTGGGAGAGGGCGAGAAAGGTCGGGGAAGATGGCGGCACCACTAGGGACTTGCAAGCTATGCGGGGAGGAGGCAACTCTTCGGAAAAGCCACATTCTACCCGAGCATCTCTATGAGCGTTTCTACTCGGAGGAAGATCACCCGGTTCTTAATCAGATGCATGTCAACACGATCGACCCCAATAAGGGTCGGGTTCAGTATCTGCAGAAAGGGATATGGGAGCGACTCCTCTGCGGTCGGTGCGAGCAACATCTGAATGAGTCGGGCGAGAAGTACTGCAGCGAACGCCTGATCAGCAACCCATCCAGGGTGGGGCTGGAGGGGATTGTCCAATATCGTAACCTTGACTACAAAAGCGTCAAGCTCTACTTCTTGGGAATCTTTTGGAGGATCGGAGTAGCGACCGTTGAGCCTTTCAGTGAAGTTATCCTGTCGCAGACACACGAGCGCGAGTTGCGAGAGGCTATTCTCGCCTGCAACCCGGGTGAACTAGGCTTTTACCCTTGCCTTGTTGCCGAGGACGTATCGCCACACCTCCGCAATATGCTCTCCCAGCCGCGAACACTCTTAATTACCGGGTCGGAAGGCAGAACGTACCGAGTAATTGAGTTGGTCGCGAACGGTCAAATATGGCAACTGGTCCTGTCGCGAGACTTTCGACCAGTCAGCAGGGACCGCGATCTTTGGCAACAGTGTCTTGTCAGAGAAGATGGAATCTTGACAGCGATGAAGTTTGACTTTCGGGAAACCGACTTTGGCCAGCAGCATTATCGCAATGTAATGGACTGGGGCGATCTTGAGAAGAAGATTCGTGGTGGGCCAAAGAGCGCAGACGGGCGTTGACGAGGCTGTGAAGTGCTGATCGCCCATTCTGAACGTCTTACTCGAAGTGTATCGGCGGCAGAGTCTCAACGGATAGACGGCCCCTTCGTCTGCCCCCAGTGCGAAAGCCCGGTCTTTCTACGAAGATGTCGGGAGCGGCGAGATCATTTCTACCACGCTCGAGAATCCTCTTGCGCCTACGGGAAAGGTGAGTCGCTGGAGCATCAAGAGGCTAAGGTTGCGATATACGAAGCTTGCAAGAAGTCTCCCAGGTACAGCCTGAGTGTTCTCGAGTACTCGATGAAAGTTGGCCGAAGAACGGACGTGCTTGTTAGGTCCCGCAATGGATACGTCGCGGTAGAGATTCAACGTTCCAAACTTGGTCTTGATGCTCTGATTCAGCGGACTTGGGACATGAGTTCACCAGCTGAACATCCGAGTGTTGTTTGGATAAGCTACCGACCAGGTTGGATAGAAGAAGGTCTTTCTCGAAGAAGCATTTCGGAGTTGACTGCAGTCGAGGAGTTCACGCTAGGCCTTTGCGGCCATTTCGTCGTTTGGGCTGGGGAAGACCAAGTTCAAGTCTGGATCAGGCGCGGAGCGTTGGTGTTCAGGAGCAAGAACCGCCGGATTTACGAATTCACGCAAGCACATTTCCACGGATTCTCGCTGGGAGTGGATCCTAACGTCCAGACTCATGACTTGGTAAGTAGAACCTTCTCTGGACAGACTTACGAATCACGAGCCGACGCCTCCTGGTCTGTATTTCTGCTCTCTCTCGGGTTGGATTTTCGGTACTTCCCTGATGCGCAGCACGCTGGTGCCGAGTTTGAGATTCCTGTATTTTCGCTCTACGGCATCGAAGGGGGCCTGTGGCTTTCGACGTCGCCACGTTTTGAGGACTGTGAGTCCTTCGCCCGCAACACCGAGACTGACGTTCTGCACTTTGACGATTTTCCGACTGCGGAGTCGATAGAGATTTTGCCCTCGTCAGCAATCGTCGAATCGACGAGGATTTTCGAAAATGATGGTTGCGACCACGGCCACTTTTTTTGCCGATGCTCATGTGGGACGTGGGGAATCCAGTACTGTGGTCAAGCTAACTTAGAACGGATGAAACACGAGTGTAAGGGCGGGGCATTGACTGCAGAGTCTGTCGCACAAGCCCTCCAGGAAGCGTTCGAAGCCGCTTGGTCGTGGAGAAGAAAGACTGAATGGGCCCATGACGATGCCCAGAAGACAGTGGCTC
>Ga0207914_100371_pt1 | contig 19253 bp, 18 predicted proteins | sample DeeseametaMP2497_FD_184171 | JGI IMG/M metagenome (GOLD analysis project Ga0207914, IMG submission 184171) | Marine microbial communities from East of Antigua and Barbuda, Atlantic Ocean - MP2497 (SPAdes) | ecosystem: Environmental > Aquatic > Marine > Oceanic | place: East of Antigua and... | reverse complement strand
AGACTCTTTACCGCGTAAGAAGGTGACGCGGGAGCCGTCGGGCGCCACTTTCAAGCCGCGTATCGACTCGCCGTCGATGGAGGGGGAGGAAAAGATGCGTTCGACCGTGAGTTCGTCGGCCAGGGGTGCTAGTGAGAGGCTCAAGCAGAGAGCAAGGGTCAAGAGAACTTTCATGATGGATCGGTTGGATCAGACGGCCCATTTGCCCTCTTCCTCGAGGGAGGCGACGCTTTTTGGTGGATCTCAAGAATTCACATCGGCATATTTTTCCACGGACGAAGTCGTCGCGTCTGCCGAAAGCGATTGATAGTGTTTCCCACGTCGGCGATAGTTTGGGTATTCGTGAGGTGGTTTAGATATAGGCATCGCTGCGCTATCCCATCGTCGATTTTCGCTTATGAATGCCCGATTCACCTCACGCAAATCTCCTTGCCATTCGAGCCCCTCGACGCCCTGGCTGTACAGATAATTCCCGCCCAGGCCCTAGGGTCGAAAAGTCCCTAAAGCCAGGTCCGAAAATCGTCGGAAGAAGGAATCCGCACGGACTCCAGCCAGTATCGAAAGCAGTTTTCGAGGAGTTTCCTCAGGTTGTCTACACCCAGCGGCTTCACCAGGTATCCGTTGGCCCCTAGTTCGTAGCAGCGCCGGATGTCTTTGGGGTCTTGCGAACTGGTATAGAGAATGGTGGGGACAAGAGCGAAGTCTTTCGCTCCGTGCAAACGCTCGAGCACTTCCAGTCCGTTGTAGTCGCCGAGGTTGAGATCCAGGAACAGTAGGTCGGGACGGTCTTCCCCCTCGAAAGACTCCAGGATCTCCGTACCGTTGCGGAATCGGCGGACATCGAGTTTGCGTGCGAAGCAGCTGCCGTCAATCGCACGCGTGAAGGCCAAGCAATCGGCGTCCAGGTCTTCTGCCAGGTGAATGATAGCGCGTCTTCTCATCATGTCAGTTAAAACTCATTCTGTCGCTCTGGCATGAGGCCGAACTGTATCGAACTACCCCATACGTCAGGATATATCACGCCATCAGGCTCAGTATTTTGATCTCGATGTCTTTCTCGGAAAGTGGCTTCACGTAGGCGGCAGTGATGCCGTACTGCTCCAGGTCTGAAGAGGGCAAGAGAGAGTCCGCGGTCAGAAGAACGATCGGCACCTCTTTGCCTAATCGGGCTCTGATTCGGCGACTCGCCTCCAAGCCGCCGATGCCGGGCATTCTAGCATCCAGGACGATCATGCAGTACGGCTCCTCTGAAGCCGCTTTCACCGCAGCCTCGCCGCAGTCGACGAGAGTCACCCGACATCCAAGCTTGCGAAACTGGTGTTCTATCACTCTGGCGAGGATGACGTTGTCTTCGGCGATCAAAACGTTGGCCGACAGGTCGGCTCTCTCGTCATCTCCCTCAGTCGATTCCTCGTGGGGCTCGGAAGCGGGTTCAAAGGTCATTTCGAACCAAAAAACGGTGCCCACCCCCACTTTGCTCCGGCAGCCTACCCGGCCGCCCATCTGGTCGGCCAGTTCTTTCACGATGGCAAGGCCTAAGCCGCTACTGGACACTTTACCGGAAGAGTTGGAGGCTTGGAAATGTCTTTCAAAGACGTGAGGCACCTCGTGGTCCGGAATTCCGACACCGGTATCCTCAACCTCAAAGCGGAGACGACGTTTGTCGCCCGGATCGGGAACGATGGATAGCTTGAGAGCAATACTCCCGCCGTCGGTGTACTTGAGAGCGTTGCCGACAAAGTTCATGAGGACCTGTGTCACTCGCTTACCGTCTCCTAGAACATAGGGAACGACATCCGGTACCAGAGTCTGAATGATGATATTACGGTCGCTGGCAAGATGAGTAAAAGTTTGGGCGACTCTATGAACAACTTCATAGGGACAAAAGGCGGAGGTTTCCAGAACAAACTCACCGGTCTCGATCTTAGTGAGGTCCAAGACGTCGTTGACGGAGTTGAGCAAGGAGTCGCAACAGGCTGTGATGCTAGCCAGATGGTCGGTGATCTCTGGAGGCAGTCCGTCGTGGTCCCTTATCAGGCCGACGAGCCCGATGATAGCGGTCACGGGAGTTCGCAGTTCGTGGGTCGCGTTGGCCAGAAACTGAGTTTTGAGCTGGTTCTTGCGTTCCAGTTCGCTGTTCAGAGCGGTCAGTCGCGAATTGGTAGCGGCGAACTCTTGGGCCAATTCAAAGCGAGAGCTAGCGTAAAGAAGGGCTTTCCAAAGTGCGGGTTCACGGAGACGATTCTTCTCAATATAGTCGTGGGCACCGGCTTCCAAAGCTTGGACGGCGAGCTTCTCGGACTCCAGCGAGCCGGTCACCATGACAACCGGGCAGGGAAGTTCTCCGAGGGTCGCTCGAAGCTTTCGCAAGAGGTCGGTTCCAGGTAGGTCGCGGAGATAGAAGTCGACAATAATACCGTCGAAGGACTCGGTCTCCAGGAGAGCTAGGGCAGCTGCGGCGCTGTCGGCCTGCTGAAACTCCAACTCGGTACCTGCATATTTCTTGAGGCTTCGCTTGATGGCAAAACGATCCGGTGCGGAGTCGTCCACCACCAGGATCCTCCTGAAGTTGTGGCTCAAAGGTGATTCCTATCCATCCCAACCAGTCCAACAACGACCGGCTAGACCCAGTCTACCAGCGATGTTTTTCGCCTCTCTGGTTGGGTAGAATACAACCGGGACATTCTCAGAGGGGCCTGGAGGTATAGGTATCGACTCGAACCGATTATACGAACGGACGCCATCCTACGACATCCTGAGGACTCCTACCGCTCTCTCCGACTGCGACAGGGAGCCGGTTGCTTTCATCAACTACTGCCAGCCTCACGGCATCCTTTTGGTCTTCGACCAGACCACCCGACGGCTGATTCAACGCAGTACCAACTACTCCCGTATTTGGTCAGACGAGATCCTGGGCAAGAGCCTCGAAGAGCTTCTTCCAGAAGAGGCTGCGAGCCAGGCCTCCGCCTGCGCGGAGCATCGCCGCACTTACCTTGCATCGCCCGTCGTGCCCTGGCCGACGTCGATTCATCGAACCGACTCCCATCTGCTCGTCGAGATAGAGCCGGCTGAGGATAACGGCTCTGAGGACCATCATCTCCTCATACAGACCGCTCTAGCTCGACTGGAGACGGCCAGGTCTTGGGAGAGGTTTGTGGAGATCTTGGCGGAGGAGATGAGGAGCTTCTTGGCCGTTGAGCGGGCTATGATCTATCGGTTCTTGCCCGACTGGACTGGAGACATCGTGGCCGAGTCCTGCCTTGACGGAGTCTCTCAACTTTACCTCGGTCTGCGTTTTCCGGCCAACGATATCCCCTCTCCGGCAAGAGAGGTTTTTCGCAAGAATTGGTCTCGGGAGATTCGCGATGTGGACGTCCAACCGTTGCCCCTGGAGCCTTTCGAGAACGATCCGGGAAGTCGAGTGGACCTGAGTCGAGCAGTTTGTCGGGCCTCTTCACCGATCCACCTGGAGTATTTGAGGAATATGGGAGTTAGGTCTTCGTTCACCGGCTCACTTCGGGTGGGAGGAGAGCTTTGGGGATTGGTGGCCTGTCATCACTCCGAACCCCTTCCGATAGGCCTTCGAAAGCGGAGTTCTTTGGAACTCTTTTTGGAGATGGCCTCAATGAGACTGGCTTCGATGGTGGCCGAGAGTAGTCGGGCCGAAAGACACCAGATCGCCGACCACCTGGCAAATTACGAAGAGCAGCTAAAGAACCTTGATTTCTTAAGGCTCGATGTCGATCTTAAGGCGCTACGAACTTTGCTGGATTCGGATGCAGTGGCTGTGTTCCAGTCCAACGGTTGGAAGACCGACGCCGGTATCAAATCAGAGACACTCTACTATCTCAAGGACTATTTGGAGAATAGATTTGGGGTTGCTGAGACGGTTGGCGCGACCACCGACTGTCCACCCGAAGTCCTGGCCGGCTACCCTGGTGTTCTCTTTCTGTCTCCCGGTCCGGACTACGGCATTTACTGGTTGCGCAAGGCTGACGAGTATTCGATACGCTGGGCCGGCGACCCGAGAAAGACGGATTATTCGCGTCCTACCGGAGTGCGATTGGAGCCTCGGTCTTCTTTTCAAGAGTACGTCCAGCAGATCGAGGACCAGTCCGCTCCTTGGGGTGAGCGAGACTTTCGGGCGGCTCAAGAGTTGGGCGCGGCTATCCGGCGAGCGGCTCTCTTTATCGCCGAGCGGTCGGAGCTTCAAAAACAAGCGCTGCAACGAAGTAACGAAGAGTTGGAAGCGTTTGCGTTCATGGCCAGCCACGATCTTCAAGAGCCGATACGTGGGATCTTCACCTACACCGAGACTTTGTTGGAGGACCACGACCTGGGACCGGAGGGGGAAACACTGGCCAACAACGTTTTGGCTCTGGCGGAGCGGATGAACCTACTCATAAGGGACCTTCTTCACTATGCCAAGCTCGGTGACCGAGAGACCCTCATGACGGAGGTGGATAGCCACCAGCTCGTCAGGGAGCTTGTCGACTTCGTTTTTTCAGAGTACTCCGGGCGGATCCAGATAGAGGGTCAACTCCCTCTCGTCTACGGATATGAGACATTTGTTTCCGAGATTTTCACGAATCTGCTTTCCAACGCTGCGAAGTATACCGGCGACAATAGGGAGATTGTGGTGAGTTCCAGCTCCTCGAGCGACCCCAACAAGGTTGTCTTCCAGGTCAAGGACAACGGTATCGGCATTCATCCCGACCACCACGGCCGTATCTTCAATCTTTTTCGGCGGCTTCATCCTCCCGCTAAATACGGGGGCGGTTCGGGAGCGGGGCTGACGATCGTGAAGAGAATGCTCGAGCGCCACGGCTGTGGAATCTGGTTGGAGTCTTCACTTGGCGAGGGAGCCACTTTCTATTTCGAACTTCCGCGTGCCTGACAGCCATTTGCAGAGCGTCTGCTGGTAAAGACCCTCGGAGGCCCGCTGAAGATTGTTGTGACCGGCTGACCAGACCGAGAGAAACTCCACGCCTGTAGAGCAACCATCCCAGAGTTTTTTGCCCAGGTGATAGGGCACGATCTTGTCGTGGGTACCGTGAATCATATAAAGAGGGCATTTCAGTCGGCGGATGCGCTCCAGACTGTTGAACTCGTAAGTCATGGTGGTCGCTATCTGCGGAAAGAGCCAGGCGCCCACCACCTCTCGCACACTGGTGAAGGTGGACTCGAGAATAAGAGCATCGGGGGTCTCCACTTCGGTGGCCAGTTGCACCGCCACCGCGCCCCCGAGCGAACGGCCGTAGAGGATGAACCGGCGTCCTTCCGGATGACGCTCCCGAGCCAACTCGTGAACCACTCGCGCATCGGCGTACAGTCCATATTCACTGGGCTGTCCGATACTGTGGCCGTACCCCCGATAATCGAAGGCCCACAAGTTGGCGCCGGCTTCGTGAAGAGCCAGGAAGCGGTCGCGGCGCACATTGGGAAATCTCAGGTGACCGGCGTTACCGTGACAGAAGAGGACGGTGGGTCCGTCCGAGTGCCCGGGTACGTACCACACCTCCAGACCTTCGTGCATAAAGGTCTCGCAGGGTATCGGCATCTCGTAGCTCTTGATGGCGGCTGGAATGTTCCAGAAGCACATTCGGTCCAGAAAGCTGCCGAACGCTCCGGCGATCATGAGGTGCTCTCCAGCATGGGGCATCTCAGACTGTCCGGCGAGAGTTCAAAGGCTTCCACGACGGAGGAGGCGTCGGCGGCCATCTGAGCGCACAGTGCCAGAACCTCGTTGCGAATGGTTTGAGACTGCCTTCCGTTGATGTATCCTTGTTCGAGATACCAGCCTCGATCAGCTTCGATTCGGGAGAGAGCGAATAGAGCCAGAGCGCGCTCAAGAAGGCGGCGGTCCCAGCCCGGAGGGTTGCTCTCGATCATATTTCGGAGACAGCGATAGATTTTCTCTTCACAGTGGGCATTGGCCAGGGCCAGACAGTGGTCTTGGCAGACGGCCAGCGCGTCGAAGATGTCCATCTCGTCGGCCAGGCGGGCTCGAACTCTTCGGGCCAGGGAGTACCGAAGACTATCGACCTTAAAGCGAAGTGCCTTGTCGAAAAAACTCTGATTGTTCAACTCTTCAGCGGTGGCTTTTCTGGTACTGAAGTTGGATTGGGCTACTAAATTCACGGATTTTCCGGCCCAGCTGAGAGCGTTAAGGACCCGAGAGCGGTCGATGCCGCGTTTGAAATCGGTCAGGAGGTTGCGGGCCACCATAAGGTTGAGCACCCGATTGTCGCCCTCCATGGTGGTGAAGAGGTCGAGGTCGCTGCGCAGTTTGGTGAGCTTGTTTTCGGTGAGGCATCCGGCTCCGCCGCAGCACTCCCGACAGACCTGAGCGGTCTCCACGGCGAAGGCCGAAGTGTAAGCTTTCAGGCCGCTGGTATAGGTCTCAAGCTTGCGGTCCTTGAGTGAGTCCTCGAAGTATTCGTGTTGTTGATGGGCAAGGGTGCGCCGGGCCGCATCGATGGCGATCAAAGTGGCCAGTCGCGGCATCAGGGCCTTTTGGTGAGCTTGATAGCTGAGCAGGGTTCGCTCCAGCTTCTCTTTAGGACTCTTGAATTGACGGCGTTGTTCGGCGTACCGAATGGCCAGACTGAGAGAGAGTTTGGCGCCCGCGGAAGCGCCGGAGGAGAGCAAGCCTCGCCCCACGACGAGGGTGCCGAGAAGGGCGTTCAGGCGATGTCCGGGAGACTTGAGACGGCACACGTAATGCCCGTCGTCGTCGACGTCGGCGTGGCGGTTGAGTAGCTGCCCTTTGTCGAGCTTGACCTCGTCGAAGGTCAACCGAGCGTAGTCCAGTCCGTTCAAGCCCCCCGGGTGGCTTAGCCGCTCCATTTGAATTCCCGCGAGAAGCTCTCCGTTTTCGTCTCGAAGTGGTACCAGGAAAGCGTGAACTCCGTGGGAGACTCCCGCGACTTGTAATTGGGCAAAGACCAGGGCGAGGTTGGAGGACTCCGCCGAGGCGACCCAGTTTTTGGCTGCTCCTGCTTCGGTGTTGGAGAGGACGAATCCGTTGTCTTGAAAGACCGCTCGGGTCTGCATCTCGCGTATGTTGGAGCCGTGAGCCACCTCGGTCATGGCAAGACAGGTGACGGACTCCATGGAGGCGATTTTGTCCAGCCAAACTTGCTGGCTGTCGGAGCCCAATCTGCTGACGGCTCTCATAACAAATCCGAACTGCAGACCGAAGCGCATCATCAGATTGAAGTCGTGAAGTCCCAACTCGTAACCCAAGCATTGAAACTCGAAGGGATCGCCGCCCCGGCTGGGTGGTAACCCCAGCTTGCCGTAGCCCTGGTCGGCAAACCAGCGGCACCACTCCATGACCTGTTGGCGGTGCTCGCCGCTCGGGGATTGGAAAGGCTCACAGCTCAGCAGTTGCCGAAACTTGCGAGAAGCGTTGTAGGCTTTGCCTTCCATGCGGTAGGCGAGAGAACGGGCGTCCATCCGGGTTTGTTTAGTGCGTTGAGTAGACACACCTTTAACGCCTACTTAACGGAATCCGGCTAACCTACTCTCAAAGCTATTCTTAGGAGTCGACATGAATATCCAACGCACATTTCCGAAGCAAGCCCAGGCCCAGAAGCCCGGATGGTTTCACAACAAGGAGCGCCAGCCGGGAGTTATCAGCTCTAGTCCTGCCGAGAACCTCCGAGACGCCGTCTCTTTCACCACCTCCATGGGTGTGGTGGGTGGAGTGACGGCTGCGGTAGTACGGTCCATCGCACCGGGTGTCTTGGGCACGATCGCCCTTACCGCGGGCTCGGTCGCGGCTGGTGCGGTGGCGGGAAGTCTGGGGACTCTGGCCACGCAACAGGCGGTAGGAGCCGCTCTCGGAGTTCAAGATGACGGGGATATCGGTGGCGGAGTGGCTGGACTCGTCTACGGCGGCATCGTCGGAGGAGCCAGCGCGCTGGCTGCAAGTCTCGGTGCCGATCCGACGACCGTGGGTCTCACGGCCGCCGGAGCATCTGGTGGGCTCGGAGTACTGGCTGCGCTGTCGATTCCTCAATAGCCCCCGGCAGAACCTCGAGCCGCGGTCCGAGCTTGCGCCACCCCCGACCCTTCCGGCTTTACCAAGCCACGAAAAATAAGTTTCCCGATGACAACTTTAGCCAGCTTCCTCCTGGTTGGTAGCCACCCGAGCCGAAAAACCTCTGCCGACGGTGCTGAAAAATGCTTCATAGGTGTAGCCGCGGTAGCCTGGGGTCTGGGCGTTCCTCGAAGAAGCCGAGGCTTATGCCCAGGCGCGCTGGGTTCAGGCTGCGGGTGCGCAACAGACTCGAGTCGAGCGGAGTCAGCAACGAGCAGAGCAATGCTCTCTACGATGCCCTTCCCAGTGATCTGCAAAACGATTTACAGGCAGGTCGAGTTGGGCCACAGACGGTGGCGGGGTTGACTAAAGCGAACAATGAACTTGGTAAGCCCCTTAAAGACGAAGCCAATTTCAAGCTCATGCTTAAGCTCTGGCAAGCCGTAGTGATCGCAAACAGAATCAACGCCGAGTGGGAGAAAAGGGTCGATCCCTAACGAGCCTCCCGACCTTCTTTTCTTCACACCATAAACTCCAGCATCAATCAGCCAAAACGGGCATACTTGGACCTTGCAAAGGGTTGAGTGACCCCATCTCTCGGCCGCCAAATAATGTTAAGATGACTCCATGGGAAGCGCATTTTTCATTATCGGCCTTTTAATCATCCTGGCACTCAACTACCTGTTCTGGGTCGAGGGGTGGAACCTGATCGCCAAGGCAATCTTAAAGATCAAACCGGACCTAGACCTTAGAATCTGTCAAAACTTTAAGAGCAGATACGAGCCAACGCAGGGCAAGACCGTGAGTTCTCCCGTGCACAGCGGAGTGCAGGGTGTCATCTACTTAGTTTTTATGGTGGCCACGTGTATGACGAGCTACTACACCGTGGCTCTTTATGTTACGGCGGTTTTTCGGTAGAAAGCGTCTTTTCTCCCCCGAATGGGGGAGAACCATCACAGCGTCGGGGGTCGACATCGAGTTCGAAAAGAGAAACAATGGGAAGGCTGTGAGCGAGCAGACCACGATACTTCTTGTCGACGATCACGCCATCGTGAGAGAAGGGCTCCGTATGCTTTTGAAACGGGACCTTGAGGTGCTCGTGGTCGGTGAGGCTAGCAACGGTCGGGAAGCCTTGGAGAAGGTGGAAGAGTTGCAGCCGCAGGTCGTTTTGATGGACCTCTCCATGCCCGTCCTTGACGGAGTCAGTGCCACCGAGCAGATCTGCGCTCGCTACCCGGAGACTCGAGTGATCGCTCTGACCAGTGTTTTGGAAGACAACGCGGTGGTGAGAGCGGTGAAGGCGGGCGCAGTCGGCTACGTCTTAAAAGACAGTCGCTCCGATATTTTGCGCGCGGCCATCCAGTCCGTGGCAGCCGGTCGGGTGTATCTGGCTCCCGAAGCCGCTCAGAAGCTGGTAGAGCAGACCCAGCAACCGGAGGCGGTGGACGAGCTGACGGAGCGAGAGTTTGGTGTGCTCAAGCAACTGGCGTTTGGGTTGACCAATAGGGAGATTGCCGAGGTTTTGAAGGTGGGGGAAGAGACGGTCAAAACGCACGTGAGTCACATACTTTCCAAGCTCTCGGCGCGGAGCCGTACCGAAGCGGCCCTGGTGGCTTGGCAGCGGGGCTGGATCGATCGCTCATCCTCATGAAAGACGAACATCTCCTCGCTCTTCGTAAGTTTGCCTCCGGACTACAGATGAGGCAGACGCTTGATGAAACTCTGAAGACTCTGGCTTACTACACCGTCCAATCGACTCGCGCACAAGGGTCGGTCGTCTCGCTGGTGGATCCCGAACTCGGTATTCAAAACGTGGGGACTCACGAGATCCCGATTGAGTTTGCCGATCACGCCCGTCGGTTGTTTCTCACGCTGGTGGATAGTCCGGTCCACAAAGCTATTCGGGAATCGCTTTGTGTGAGGGTGTCGGTAGAGCAGATGCCCAGGGAGTTTTACGGTACACCGATCCCGGAGTATATGAAAAGCCGAGGGTGGAACAAAGGGCTGGTTGCTCCTCTGCTCAGAAGTGAGAGCCGGGCGATCGGTCTGATTCACGCGTTCTTCCCAATCGAAGTCGAACCGGACGACTCGGAAAGAGAATTCCACGAGACTCTGGCCTCGCTTGCGGCGGTGGCCGTGGAGAACGCATTGCTGGTGGAGCGCCTGGAGAAGCAGGTGGTGGTGGAAGAGCGAATTCGTTTGGGACGGGAGTTGCATGACTCTGTTTCTCAGACCTTGTTTTCGATCGGTTTGGGAACTCAGGCGGCGTTGGAAGCGCTAGACAGCGATCCGGAAGACTGCCGTGAGTCGTTGAACTATATCGGGAAGTTGACCCGCTCGGCGCTGGACGAGATGAGAACCTTGCTTTTCAATTTGAGACCGGAGAGCTTCGAGAACGAGGGCCTGGTGGACGCGATCAGACAGACCACCGAGAATCTGTGCGAGCGCTACGGTCTCAACGTATCGGTCGCTCTGGAAGAGGAACCGGATTTGCCGCCGGCAGAGAAACATTCTCTTTTCCGCATCGCCACCGAGGCTCTTCATAACGCGGTCAAACACAGCCGGGCGGAGAGCATCTCAGTTCGTCTGACCAATGCTGAAGTGGTGGAGTTGGCGGTTGAGGATGACGGGGTGGGAATGGACCTCGCGGTGGTGCCCTCCGGATGCTTTGGACTCAAGACGATGACGGAGCGGGCCGAAGAGATGGGTGGGACACTGGAGGTCGATTCGTCGACCGGCAACGGTACCCGCGTTGTGGTGAGGCTCTCCCCCGTTCGGGGGAGCTAAACTTTCCGGCAGATTCGTGACGACCGGGTGTCGTCTACTTGAGACAATCCTTAGGTGAGACGGATTGTCGTCATAGCCCTTCTTCTGATGAGCCCATTGGCCGCCCGGGAGGAGAGTTTCACTCTTCAAGAGGCTGTCTCTCTGGCCTTGGGCTCGAGCCACATTCTAGAGCAAGCGAGAGCCGTGACCCTGGAACGAGAGTCCGGGATCGAGGTGGCGCGAGCCTCGACTCGCCCACGTCTCGGCCTGGAGGCCAACGGCAACTATCTGACTCCCACAGCCACCGCTCCGCTCCCCGGGAACTCTTTCGAGGTGAGTCAAAACTGGAACTATCGAGCGACGGCGTTCTTGCGCCAAACGTTAGCCGATTTCGGCCGGAGTCATCACCAACTGCGGGCTTCGGTGGCCGGTAAGGAAGCTGCTGAGGCCTCCGAAGAAGAGACGCGGCGATTGGTGGCTCTGGCGACCGCTCGGGCCTATTTTGAGGCGCTTTCCAGTGGAGCCCTTTTACGGATCTCGGAGGATGAGGTTCGGGCTCGCCTCGAGCTCTTGGAGAACAGTGAAGCCAGGGTTCGAGAAGGTGCGGCCGCGCGTTATGATCTGGTGCGGAGTCGGGCGGAGCTGGCGGCTGCGGAAGTAAGGCAGAGCGAGCGTCTGACGCAAAGAGAGAAGGACCTCTTGACCCTGTGGTCGCTGACCGGTGTCCGCTTGTTGCCTCAAGAGCCGGCTTTCTCGCCGCTTCCACCCGGGGATGCTTCGGGAGCGCTGGAAACGGCGCTGGGCCGGCCGGAGGTTGCGGAGGTAAGGGCCCTGGTGGAGCAGCAGGAGCAGGTAGCCCTGACCGAAGCCGCTGAGAATCGACCCCGCCTCAGTTTTCAGTCGCAATATACCCGCCAAAACCCGGTGGGATTTCAGTTGAGCCAGCAGTGGCAGACCGGGTTGCTGCTGGAGATTCCGCTCTACGACGGTGGGCTGGCTAAGGCTCGGACAGAGGCCGCTGAGGCCCGAACGGCTCAGTTGCGCTCCCGACTGGCTGAAACGGAGCGGGAAATAACATTGGACGTTGAGCGGGCGTATCTGGACTTCGTCCAGAGCTCTCGCGAGTTGGAGCCCGCTCGGAGAAGTCTGGATGAAGCCGAAGAAGCCCACCGCTTGAGCAAGCTGCGCTATGAGGTCGGTCTCTCTACCCTGCAAGAGCTGTTGGATACTCGGGTTGCTCTGACGGCGGCTCATTCGGAGCTGGAGACGACCCAGATCGCTCTTCATCTGGCCTGGGTTGAGTGGTTGGCGGCCACCGGTCAGCAGAGCAAGTTTATGAATCCCGGAAAGGTGGAGTTGCCTTGAAGAAGACTGTTCCCATTGTTGTTGTCGCGGTCGTGGTCGCGCTTGTGGTGCTGAACTACGGGTCTCACGTGGACGACCCGCGAGAGCTTTTCTATTCGGGAGTGGTGGAAGCTCGTCAGTATGACCTGGCGTTCGAGCTTCCCGGCTCTCTTGCCGAGATGAGAGTGGAGGACGGCGCCGCTGTGAAGAAAGGCGACGTTTTGGCTCTCCTGGACAAGCGGGAGACGGAGAAGCGGTGGTTAGCTGCGCAGGCTCAGCTCGCAGCGAGTCAGGCCCGGCTCGAAGAGCTGCAGAACGGCTCTCGCGCCGAGGATATCGAGGCGGCCGAAGCGCGGGTGGCCGAAGCGGCCGCCGAAGTGGAGCGGCTGGAAAACGGTCCGACTGCTCAGGAGTTGGCTCGAGTTTTTCATCAGAAGGAGTCGGCTCGTCAGCAGGCTCTTCTTAAAAAGAACGGTTATCGAGACGAGGATGTGGAGCAGGCCAGAGCTCGACTGGAAGGCTCCAAAGCGGATCTTGTTGCGGCTCGACTCGATTTAGACCGCTATCAGGCTCTCTTGGACGAGGGAGCAGCGCCGCAGGCGGTAGTGGATGAAAAGAGGCGTCGCTATGAGACGGCCCAGGCTCAGGTGAGAGAGAGGACTGAGGCTCTGGAGGAGTTGCGCGAAGGCTTTCGCTCCGAGGAGGTCGCTGCTTCGGAGGAGCAGTTTTTAGCCGCTCAAGCGCAGTTTCAAGACCTGCAGAACGGCACCAGACCGGAGCTGGTCGATGGGGCTGTGGCGAGACTGCAAAGAGTTCAAGCCGAGGCCGAGAAGCTACGCAACGGAACTCGTCCGGAAGCGCTCGAAGCTGCCCGGGAGTCGGTCAAGCAGTTGGAAGCCGAAGGTGCGCGATTGCAGGTCGTGCTGGACAAGATGGAGTTGAGGAGTCCGGTCGACGGGATCGTTTCGGCCCGGTCGTTCGAAGCGGGTGAGACCGTGGCAGCGGGGACGGCGGTGGTTCAAGTGACGGCGAGGTCCGATATCTGGGTCAACATCTTTCTCCCTGAGACCGAGCTAGGCCGGGTCCCGCTGGGCGCGAGTTGCGAGGTCACGGCTGATTCCCTCTCCGCTGCGCTGCAAGGGGAAGTGACCTATATCTCGCCCACGGCCGAGTTTACTCCGCGGTTTGTTCAGACCGAACGCGAGAGGGTGATGCTTGTTTATCGAGCGGAAGTCAAGGTGGACAATCCCGACGGTGCACTGAAGCCCGGCATGCCCGCCGATGTCCAGGTGTTGAAGCCGTGAGTTGTCTTCGAGTGCAAGATCTACGGTGCACCTATCCGGGTGGGACCGAAGCGTTGCGAGGCGTCTCTTTTGAGGTGAAGGAAGCAGAACTCTTCGGCTTCGTGGGGCCGGACGGTGCGGGCAAGACGACTCTGATCAAGATCTTGGCCGGATTGGTGGCCCACGAAGGGACTATTGACGCTGCTTTTTCACCCGATGAAGTGGGCTATATTCCTCAGCGCTTTAGCCTCTACACCGACCTTTCGGTGAGGGAGAACGTGGACTTTTTTCAAGGACTGTATCCTCGCCGCGAACGGAGCCGATACCCGGAGGAGCTTCTGGAATTCATCGGCCTTGCTCGCTTTCAAGACCGTTTGGCCGGTGCTTTGTCGGGGGGTATGAAGCAGAAGCTCGCTCTGGTTTGCGCGCTGGTGCACGGACCGAAAGTGCTGTTGATGGACGAGCCTACGGTGGGAGTGGACCCGGTGAGCCGAAGGGAGTTTCTGAGTCTGGTGTTTGAACTCCAGAAAGAAGGTCTTACGGTGGTGAGTTCCACTCCTTACATGGACGAAGCGGAGCAGTTCGACCGGGTGGTCTTGCTTCACGACGGTCGGATCCTTTTGAACGGAACGGTGGATGAGTTGCGCGGCTCGGTGGAGGGTGTGGTGATGAGGGTTTACGCTACCGATCCGCTTTCAACTCAGCGCCGTGCTCTGAAGCTCGATTACATACGCGACGCCCAACTCTTTGGTGACCGCGTGCACGTCTTTCTCCATATGGACCCCGAACAAGCTTGCAGGCGGTTGAGCCACGATCTGGAGTTGCCGAGCTCCGAGATCGAGCGGGCCGAGTATAGCATCGAGGATATTTTTCTTATCCAGACGGGGAAGCAGCGTGTCTGAGTTGTGCGTGGACGTGCGCGGCCTGACTCGGCGGTTTGGGGATTTTGTCGCTGTCGACAACGTCGATTTCGAGATCCGGGCCGGTAGAATTTTCGGCTTCCTGGGGCCCAACGGGGCAGGTAAGTCGACCACTATCCGGATGCTCCTCGGAATAGTCAGACCGAGCGAAGGCCAGGGTCGCGTCCTGGGATACGATATCTTGAAAGAGTCGGCCCAGATCCGGGCGAGGGTCGGCTATATGGCGCAGAAGTTCAGTTTGTATGAGGACCTGACGCCTTCCGAGAATCTCGACTTTTTCGCAGGCCTATCCGGGTTGGAAGGAGCTGCTTGGCATAAGCGACGCGATCTGGTGGTGGAGATGGTGAAGCTGGGCGACTATCTCACAGAGATGACGGGTTCCCTCCCCGGAGGTGTACGCCAACGCCTGGCTCTAGCTGTGACCCTCTTGCATGAACCGGAGCTGATCTTTCTGGACGAACCGACCGGAAATGTGGACCCGGCGCTGCGCCGATACTTCTGGGAACTGATCGTACAGCTGAGTCAAGCGGGAAAGACTGTGATGGTGACGAGCCACTATATGGACGAGGTCGAACGTTGTGACAAGATCTGCTTCATTCACTCCGGGAAACTCATCGGGGAGGGTAGTCCGAGAGAGCTTAAGAGTAACACAATTAAGAAGGAACTCTTGAGTCTTTCGACCTCCCGTAGGGCTGAGGCTATGCAGGTGCTCAAGGGCATCAAAGGGGTTGAGAACCCTTTCCCCGCCGGTACTTCGATCCGCTTCCTCTTCGACGGCAACCGTACGGAGTTGGAGGAGCTCTTGAAGCGTGAACGCTTTTCCTCAGAAGAGCTGGAGCAGGCCCGGCCGAACCTCGAAGACGTCTTTATCTACCTCTCTAAGGAGGGGGTCGCGTGATTCATCGTCTGAAGGCGCTTATTAAGAAAGAGTTCGTGCAGATGCGGAGGGACCGTCTGACTCTGGCGATGATGCTTCTTCTCCCGCTTGTCCAGCTCGCTCTTTTCGGTTTTGCCATCAATACCGATATCAAGAAGGTGCCGACGGCCGTGCTGGACCGCAGCAACAGCGCTTCCAGCAGAGAGCTTCTGCAGGCTTTCACCAACTCGGACTACTATCGAATTCAGCATCGCGTCGGCAGAGAGTCGGAGATTGTGGAGTTGCTCGATCGCGGGGAGGTGAAGGTAGGCATCGTCATCCCTTACGACTACGAGGAGAAAATCATTTCCCATCAACCCACCGACGTGCAGGTGATCGTCGATGCGACCGACCCCACCACCGCCTCTTCGGCTATGGCCAATTCCGCCGGTGTGGCGGGCTTCATCAACGGTCGCCTGAGCCAGAAAGGCACGCGGCAGAGTCAGCTCTTCGAGCCGACCGGCGCGGTATCGGTAAAAACGAGGCTCTGGTACAACCCCGACCTCCAGACCTCCCATTATATCGTGCCCGGACTGATCGGTGTCATCCTCACTATGACGATGATGATGATCACCTCTATGGCGATCGTGAAAGAGCGAGAAACCGGGACTCTCGAGCAGCTCGTGACCACGCCGCTCCGGCCGGTGGAGCTTATGCTGGGCAAGATCGTACCCTACATCTTCGTGGGCTACGTGCAGACAACGGTGGCTCTGGTGGTGGCGATTCTCGTCTTCGGGGTACCGATCCGGGGCAGTCTTATCGGGCTCTACTCCGTCACCTTTCTCTACATCGTTTCTTACCTCGGGCTCGGACTACTGGTATCCACCATAGCTCGGTCTCAACAACAGGCGATGCAGATGTCGTTCTTTATCTTCTTGCCCACCATCTTGCTCTCGGGCTTCATGTTCCCCCGAGCCGGGATGCCCGATTTGGTACAAAAGATCAGCCTGATTATACCGCTCACCTACTTTCTCGAACTTCTCCGGGGGGTGGTCTTGAAAGGGGTCGGACTGGGGCTCTTGTGGCGTTGGATTCTGCCGCTGACAGGCCTGATGGTCGGATTCTTCGCTCTGGCTACTTATCGCTTTCGGAAGAGCTTCGAGTGAGAAGCGCTCGCGCGGTTTGCGCGGCTCTCAGCCCTGAACTCAGAGCGCCTTGAATCGAGCCCATCTCCGTATGATCGCCACATTCGAGAATTCGACAGCCGCCGACTATCTCTAGTGGGGGGGTCTTGAAGGCGGTTGTTTCGTGAGGGAGAGCTTTCCGGACCAGTCGCTGGGTCAGGAGTTCCCACTCAGTCACCTCCGCTCCATACCAAGCTTGAAGCTCTTTCTTCACTTGAAGTGGATTGCACTCCGTTCTGGTCACGACCATCGCCAGGGAGCGTCCTGCCGGCGCGTAGGAAGGTTGCGCCGCGCTATTAAACGCGACCGACTGGACCGCGCCCCTGGGGGAACCGTTCAGTTGGATGTAGTTCGTCCCGGTCTCTCCTTTCGGTAAGGAGAAAGCGAGTGTGTGGGATTCGTGAAAGAGAGGCGCTTTTCGGTCAAGGAGCAAGCCGGCACCCTGCCAACCCGCCAACACCATGACCTTGCATCGATACTTATCCTGGTCGGTTATGAGTTGACCTCGCTTGAATTCCCGTGCCCCTTCGGAAAGATGCACACGGTCTGTTTCAAGGGCGGCGGCGATGCTCTCGGGTAGTGCCTGCATTCCCCCGGCCGGGAGAGTGGCCAGACCCTGACTAAAGTAGACAAAAAGGCTGAGAAATTTGGCTGCCGAGGTGAGCAAAGACTCTTCCAGAAAAACTCCCCCGAAAAACGGCCGAAAGAAGCACTCGATGATTTTGGGCGAGAAACCGAATCCGACCAGAAACTCTTCCGTGCTCAAATCGGCGACCGAGCTTCTTCGTCCCGGATCGTGGCAATAGGCCACCAGGCGTAGAATAAGTAGCTTGTCCTTCAGGGTCGCGATAGTAGCGCGAAGAGTGGGAGCGAGGTCCCGGAAACAACGGAGAGGGTCGCCAATCCGCTCTCTTCGTTCGTTCTTAAAAATCTCAGCCCCGGGTGCAAAGGCCCCGAGCTTCAGTCCGTTTAGCTCCACCAACCGGTGGACGGCAGGATAAGCGTCGTTGAGGACCTGAAACCCCCGGTCCACTAGAAAGCCGTCCACAACGTCCGTACGAACCCGGCCGCCGAGGGCGTCTTTTTCCTCAAACAGGTGGAAGTCGATATTATGCTCTTGCAAAGCTCTGGCGCAGGCAAGGCCGGAAAGTCCGCCGCCCACGACGATGACGTCTGTTTCGATCATAGCTCTCTATTCCCAGTCCGATTGTGGTGGAACCGTACAGGGTTTTCGTTCCGTATCTTCGACGAGGAATCTGCCGGGTTGATAGGAAGCCTTGAGAATGAGAAAACCCATCCTCGCCGGTTCCTTGCTAGCTCTCCTTCTTGGTGGTTGCTCCGGAAAAGCCAATGATTCGAGTCCCACCCCCTTGGACACACCGTCTGCGGTCTCCACCCCTGTTGATTCCAGTCAGAACATCACGATTGTAACCCCGACGCCTTCGGCCTACCCAACTGAACTACCCGAAGACTCGGCCGCCCTGGTCAGCTCCTTCAGCGAGATTAAGCTTGGCTCACGCCAGGGCGACTACCTGGTCTATCTCCAAGCCAAAGAAATGGTCGACATCGGCCTGACCAAACGTGGCAACCCCGCCTTTGCCACGGGAGCCAACTCGACCTCACCGGACTTCGTCGGGGATGTCAGCAGACTCTTGGCCGAGAATCCGGAGTTCAGCGAGCCGCTGGAAAGAGTGCTCGACGCCTACATCGAGCAGACTTACATTGTCCCCGACGGTGATGAAGATCCGTTGGGCCGTTCTCCTGAGTTTGTCGAGCAGGCGAAGAAGTTGAAAGATTCCCTGAATTCGTAAGAAGGAATGACCTCCGCAGCGATTTCTCGGGGTTTTTGTCTCGTATGTCTTTGTGTACAGGTCTTCGCTAGTCCGGCCTATGCTCAGGATTGGTTCCTTTCGCGCACGGAGCAGCTTTTGCCGGTGCGGTACGCGGACCCGGAGGAGTTAGCGAGTTTGCTCGGTACGATGGTTCCGGATGCTTCGATCTCCGTAGAGCAAGGCGGGTTGATGGTCAGAGGGACTCCAGGTCAAATTGATCTGGTGAAGGAGCTCTTCGCCGAGCTTGATGTACCACTCTCCGAGGTGAGTTTGGATGTCCACCTGGTGGTGTGGGAGGGGGTGGCTCCAGCTCAACTTTGGGTCGAGGACCTACCCGGGGGATTGGTGGCCGGGTCTCTTCACGGTGGAGTAGTGGAGGTTGATCGTCAGGCTTTGGCCCGAGCTTTTGGTTCAGCCAATCTACTTCTCCACAAGACCTTCCCGGCAAATTTGGGTGAGAGTGGCCGGTTGAGTTTGTCTGCCTCAGAGTCGGATGTTCAGATTGAACTATGGTACCGACCAGTGTTTCGTGAGCCGAATAAGATTCAGTCGCATATTCAAATAGCCATAGTAGGTACTAGGCGGCCTTACACTTTCCATAGAGATTTCAAAGATGGGGAGACCGTCTGTATAAAGGGGTTTCTCCCAACGCAAAACGTGAGGGGCGAAGCAGCCGAGGTGGTACTGATGCTGACTCCGCACTTGATGCGCTAGAGTCTCGAATCCCGCGATGACTACCTGCTGCGCCTGCTCATATTGAAACACATCAGTGATTCCCGATAATGACCTGTGATTGAGAATCAGATCGTCTATCGGTTCGCGTGACCACTTCTCCACAATTCCTCCGTCCACGTTTTGAGCTGGCACCTTTTCTTCTCGGATCACAACGGTGGCGTAGACCCACTATCCCGAGGAGATATTTCCCGGGCACCGCACCCTGTCGAAACACACGTGCTGATATGCTGGCCTCAGGCGAACGGGAAAACCGCAGTAGAAGTCTCCTGATCCCACTGGTTTAAAA
>Ga0207914_100370_pt1 | contig 19317 bp, 16 predicted proteins | sample DeeseametaMP2497_FD_184171 | JGI IMG/M metagenome (GOLD analysis project Ga0207914, IMG submission 184171) | Marine microbial communities from East of Antigua and Barbuda, Atlantic Ocean - MP2497 (SPAdes) | ecosystem: Environmental > Aquatic > Marine > Oceanic | place: East of Antigua and... | reverse complement strand
CGGCCGGTAGCGGTGCCAGAAAGTGATCGACTTCGTCCGGTACGGGTGATCGACATGGCGCGACACGAGTGATCGACTTCCGCGAAATATCCAGTCTAATTTTGCGGGGGACAGGCGCTCCAGTTTGGAGAGTGAAGTTTGGAAGTTGGGTGACATGAATAGAACCTCTGCATCTTGGATTTACCTTGAAGGAGACTTCGTTCTCGGGTAGTGGTATCCTTGCGGAGTAGTGAACAAAGTTGCACTAATAAAAGGAGTGCAGACTCACTTGTGTGAGTGTGACCGACGTCGGCTCAGAAACTCTTGGGGGAAGAGAGCGGGCGATGGCCATGCCTTCGCGAGTGCGGTGGCCGATTAGGTCGGCTTCGAATTCGGCGAAGGTGGCGAGGATGTTGAAGAAGAGTTTGCCCATTGGGTCGGTGGGGTCGTGGACGGTGGCGCCGAGCTGGAGTTTGATGCCGCGAGACCTTCGGTAGCACTTCTATGAGAAGGCCCCCTCTTGTCAAGGGATTTAACTTGGTAAATCCTACTTTTTCTCTCTCGAGTTCTGAAAGGTAAGTTCTATTCCGCCATGCTTCTATTCACACTCTTAATCGGGATCTTAATGCCCGGGTGCAGGATGGAATCCGCCGGGTGTCGGTGTTGCCATCTTCGTTTCGCAATCAATGTTGCTAGTGCTAAATCGCAATCACCGGGACACGGCAGAACTTAACTTTCAAATCTCTTCCACTACTGTTTCTTCTAAGCTTCTCTGAATGCTGGGCGTCAGGCGACTGCTGGTAGTTCCTGTCCTGAATTTCGCATCGGGTCGTAGATTTCACCTGTTACCATGAGCCGGTGCAGCAACACCGAAAGTTTTCGCGCGACGGCAATGATCGCTCGCTTTCGATTGCTTTTGCCTCCCGCTGCTTTTTCCAATCCCCACCGCCGCAATGTGCAGTCCTGCCCGAAAGGTCCGAGTATATAGTGCGCACTCTGAACCAGGTATGTCCGAAGAAAACGGTCACCTGTTCGCGTTGTTCTTAGGTCCGGTTCCTTGTCTCCAGATTCATGACGCTTCGGTCTGAGGCCAAGGTAGGAGCCAACGTCTCTACTCTTCTTAAAGCGACTTGGATCACCGATGGTCAGGACAAAGGTCAATCCCGAAAGAAGTCCCACTCCATTGACCTGGCGGACCAGCTCGGTCTGACTCTTATATTTTGCCCTACTTATTGCCTCGAGCTGTCTCTCGAAGTTGTCGATTCTTGCTGTCAGATCGTCCAACTGGTCAAGCAACATTCCAACAGGTATCTCAAGACTCTTCGGCACTATCTCTCTAAGCTTTTTAGCGAACGTTCTTGTCGTGCACTTAGGCGGCTTCAATCCAAACGATTTTAGAACTCCCCGAATATGGTTCACAACGGATGCTCTCATTCGAACGAGCAGAGCCCTGGCTTTCAAGACCTCCAAATCTGCTTGAGAATCGTCGGTTCGATGCTGAATCGGTTTGAGCAACTCCACGTCGACGACCGAGCTTTGCTAGGCGCATCGCGTCCAGTCTGTCGTCCTTATCGACACTGGCATAGATAAGCTGGATCTGCCGGGCGTTGGCCACGTACACTTCATTGCTCTCCGCTTCGAAAATCTGGCTCATCCAACGTGAATGCGCTCCGACTTCGAGTATGACTCTCGCACCTCGACAGTGTTTGGCAAATTCTAGCGTCGTATGCCTATCCGTTTTGAATTGGTCCTCTTCAAAGACCTTACCGTCGCTGTCGAGAACGGCGTACCGTGTTCTTCGGTCACCCACATCTAGGGTCCTACGATAAATCTGGGGTAAAATCACGCGGCTAGACCCAGCCATCTTGATTTGAGAGCTTTGGCCTTTTCGCGCCGGTGCTGAGTCCTTGTGTCAACGAAGTCTTCCCAGCGGCCACTTGCGTGAAGTGTACGAAGAAGAAGGATGTTCTCTGCGCCCGGTTCGCTCCACTTCATGCCCGTGCGGTCGAGCCGGTCCTTGCCCACGAAACGGATACCGCCCTCAACCATCCCACTTCCAACTAGGAGCCCTCTTTCCAAGAATTTCTTGTAGTCCAACATGGGCTGTCTCTTGTGAAAGTAGGTACGGTTCTCCAGAATGGCAGCGGCTAACTCGTTGTCGCCTCGAACCTTTGCGGCTTTGGCTAGGTGAGTAAAAGCTCCAAAGAAGGCAGGGAGTCTGCCTTCTAGCAATTCAACGTCTCGAGCTTTGTACCATTCGTGACCCGCGAGTGACTGGATACCGAAGAAGGCTTCAGCGACCTTACTCACTCGTTCTCGAGCATGATAGAGGTCCAGCGTGAAAACCAACTCCTGGTCATCGTTGGCTCTAAAGTTGTTAGCCCTGTTCCAGATCCACTCCGCACCGTCACCGATTACTTGGATGGTCTTGGCCTTGTCTAAGCCCATCCGGCGGAACTCAATCTCAGTTAACTCCATAGCAAAGTCGCATCCCTTGAAGGTACCGGTGTAGTGTCGTCCCTTGACCTCGGGAGGTTCTTCATCCGGTCTGGTTCGAGGCTTCAGGTGGAGCCATCCAAGAACCCCGAGCTTGAACTCACGGGCCGGTTCGCCCTTGCCTTTCATAGGGCAGTATCCTCCATCGGCGGCCACGGCAGCGACTTCGCTAGCTTCCTCTCCGGGAAGCTTCGCCTTCGGGAACCTGGCCTTGGCGGGTTCCAGAAAAGCCTCACGATGCTCCCTTTCCTGTTGGGTTCTCGCGTCGGAGGCAATGGTGCGGGTGACATTCTCTTGAAGCTTCAGGCAGTGTCTTACCGGAAGCAGCTTGGAGATGATATCCAGAGCTTCAGGGTACGACACCCTGGCACTCATCAGCGCCATCGTCTCCTGGAGTTGAGGAACCATGCGATGCTCGCCATCTAGCCCAAGCTCGTGGTCCATCGGATAGGCACTATGTTGGCAACAGTCGCAATGGTAGTAGGCTCGCTTGTGGCTCACTGTCCCTAGCGAAATCTTGAAAGAATGAGCAGCGTAGCCCTTAAATCGCAGGGCAAGCTGACCACATTCATCGCAGATGAGCCGGCTGCCCAAATATCCAGTTTGGTTGACCAGAGCGGCTTCTATCGCTCCAATCCCCGCTTGAAATGCCCAATTGGGAATCGATTTCTGGATTAGTTCTAAGACATCGTTGCGGGGGTCACGAGAGAATGCCTCGATAGACTGAAGTAGGTTTTGAGCTGAACTGCGAAAGGCCGACGAGAGAGCGTTCCAGACCTCATTCGCGATATGGGGAAAGCGTTTCTTGTCGAGCCCGGAGATGGACTCCGTCACCAGAGGAACCTGCTCTTTCGGGGTAGCTTTGCGGCCACGCTGCCCCGACTCCCGCGTGCGTGATGGAGAACATTTCTTGACAGGGGGTTTTGGTGCGGACTGCCGAACTTTGTGACTGGTCAAACCTTTGATCATTGCGAAGCCTCCATTGGTAATTAAGACGATCATGAGGCTTCGTTCTTTTCTAAAAAGCTCTTTCCGGAAGTCGAACATATATTTGCCCGAATTAACATGAGCACCCCCACATCTAGTCCTACTGTCATCCCGCTGTAATTCATGGTATTCTTCATTTTGGTCAACCTCTCTTTTGCACCTCGAGTGCGTTTTTAGCTTGGGAGTCTTACGACATCCCGTGAAGGGTTGGCCTTCTCATCTCATCTTCGTTTGCGGGTGTAACGTTGAACGACCGGCTTACGGACAGTGGCCGGCACTTAGCGGGGAGTATTTGTCGGGGGCTGGAGAGAAGGGCGAGCGGCCAGAGCTTCGCTACCCCTCCCCAACTAGGTCTCGAGGCTCTGGCTCCTTGTGTACGGGCTTCAGCTTGCTGGAGTCCGACGCGGGTTCGGGGGACGGATCCCCCGGGAGCGGGGACGGGCAGTTCGCGGTGGGGCTGATGGACTTTACGCTGCGGCACTCGCGATCTGTCCGGTGCCCTATCGCTTCTTCTCTGCACTGGCCCCACGGGATGCGCCGGCCTTTCGCGAACCCCCACCTGGTGGGTAACCAAGCTGGTCTTGCGCTCAACCTACGAGCTGTCCGCAGGACCAGTTCGTCTTTGAGCCTCAAAGACGATCTCTTCCGAGCCAACAATTTGTCGTAAAGGTAACCGGCCTTCGAAGCCCACACCACAAGCCTCGCCCAAGCTAGACCTCGCCCCCGCGGTTTTACAAAACCAGCGGGGGCGACAGCCTGATGGGGGCCGAGAGCGAAAAGAAGGCCCACCTCACAGTGGACCTTCGAGAGCCCTCTTTCAACGTTTCTACTTCCTGGCGTAGACCGGCCGGTCTACGCTACGGTTGCGCTGACCTTTCAAGTGAAGTACCTGTTAACCCAACTGTCCGTGTGGACAGCTGAGAACTGGCCGGAAGGCCTTTGAAATCTAAACTCCAGTTATCCTTGAGGGTATTCCTTGTCGTGTTAGGCTCTCTTACGGTAGAGATGTCTTACCTTTGGGAAGGGGTTTAATATTTTGGGGATTCGGCTTTTACGCTTGTATTTAGCAGCGTTTGTCTGGGCGTCGGTTTTTCTGGGCTGTGGCTCATCTGCCTCTGTAGGCACCAGTAACTTGAGTTCAAACGGCTCTCCGTTGTCGTCCGAGGGAAACGTTATCATCCAGACAAGAATGGACGGCACCCATTTAGATATCTTTACTCTGGGTCAGCCCATCCTGCCAGGCGTTACTCCCTACGTCTTTACTAACGAGGAACGAGAACGCGACTATTTGGCAGACCGAGCCATTCTCGGTAGAAACACTGACGGAACAATATATAGGCATCCGATTATTTGGAACATGAGTACCGACCAGGGTACGACCCAGTCTCGTGTCTCTCTCGATGGCGGGGATGGCGCTTACGTTACCGACTTTGCGATCGAAACAGTCCGACGAGTGTCTCTTCCAACTGTGGACGGCACGTACAACTACGAATATGTTGTCTCGAACACCAAGGGGTATAGTATCAACACTGGCTACACTTATACCAGGTCCGGAGGTACAGCTACCGTCACCTGGAGAGATTTCTCAGGCGCGGTTTATCAGTTGCATTCCGGCTCTCCTTTAACATCCTTCAATGTCGGATTTGGAATGACAATACTTAACCCTTTTGGCTACGCGAATGAAACCACCCAAGATGCACGTTACACCGGAACTTGGACGATAGCAGAGATTTTTCCCGATGGTGTTACTGGTGAGACTGGGAAATTTGATCTTAGAAGGATAGGAATCACCAATCTACAGGTTGAGCCCTCTGAGTTTAATCCGGCCGCCAATGAAGAGGCGACCATCAGCGGTGATATCGTGGGTCTCCCGGTTTCTACTGAACTAACCCCAGACGGATGGTCTCCGAGTGGTCCGGTCAACTGGCTGATTGAAGTCAAAGACCCTCTCGGATCAGCAGACAACGTTCATGTCCTTGCATCCTCCTCAGCGGTAACTCCAGGAGAGAGCGGTAAGATCGCTAGCTTTAACTCGACTTGGAACGGTAAGGACACTTCAGGAGAGACTTTGCTCAATGCTACTTATCCCATAAGGATTCAAGCGGCAGCCAATTTGAGTTCAGGTAACGTTCTATCAAAGGAAGTTGCTTCACAAGTGCGTTTGGGAAATCGTTCCGTTGCGATTGAGAACTTAGATGCGGAGCCAAAGAACTTCGAACCGGAGAATGGAGAAATTACGACGATTTCCTTCCTCGTGAAAGCCACCGGTTTTGATGCACCCACGCTGTCCTGGGAAGTCGCTGTCTTCCAGGAAGACGTTCAAGTCTATACTTTCCCTGATGGGCAGGCTTCAGGTGTCGACAGCAAAGAAGTCTCTTTAGAATGGGATGGTATTGGAAGTACTGGGATTATTAGCGGGGAGGTCGAGTATCGAATAACTGCTAAAGCTTGCGATGATGGCGTACAAGCTCGATTTGCTGAACCTATTAGGCAGCGTGCATTGTTTCAGACGACAGGTGGTTCTTGCGCTCTAGCCGAGGAGGATATGGTTGCCAGTTTGGGAGGAGGCATTCGTATTACCCTGAGGCAAGATGGGAGAATTGTGAATCAGGTTCGTCCATCATACCTATTCGAGGGATATGGCGAACAGCTTGGCCCGGCGCCTCAACCAGGAGATGGTCCGACCGACGGTCCCCACGCTTTTGGAGAAGCCTCTATAGTAACGATTGAGGTGGAAGTGCTCGAGAACTTTGACAGAGACGAAGTTGAGATCACTTTGCACGCCTTGGGTGCATCTGATTCAGGCCATGTTCATGGTGAACCCCCAGCAGGTTCGTTCAACAAAGAACCACAGGTCTACCCCCAAAGCCTTCGAGAACACCTCAGCATTAGAGCAAAACCTTCAGTCTATTTGGGTGTGCTCCAGAAAGGAGAAAGCATCGAGAAAGAATGGGTCGCTCCATTCGCATCGGGGGAATACACATTTGAGGCTAGAGAAACAAGCACGGGTGACTCTTTAGAAGAAAAGGTTCTAGGGGTGCAGGTTGATGGCCTCAAGCCTATTCAGCTTCTGTTTACAGAGACGGAAATGGGAGCGGACGGTAACGTTGCCTTCATTGGTGAAACCGGTCCACACCCGGAAAACCACTATGGCAGCGTGAAACTCAATAATCGCTTGGCCACTGTTGTCCGCCTGTATAGACAAAAGATGGATATCCTGGACAACAATGGTGTGCTGCCAAGTGTACCGTTTTCGCTCAAAAAACCGTCAACCTACGAGAAGAAGGTTTTCGTTAATGACATGAGTCTCCCTAGAGGAGGGTTGTTCGCTGTAGCTCATAGCGTGGGTGACTTCTTACCGGTTACCGGCGCTACGGAAGGTCACTGGGAGCATAGAACGGGCGAGAACGCCGACCTCATTACGGAGTATATTGACCGCGGAGTAAATGTTCTGTTCGAGAATCCTATGCGAGATCCCCACCTAGAAACGATCTTGCACGCCTATGGATTTGATATCTATAACGAAATCGATAGGCTTCCTGATACTCCTCACTATCACATTCGCCTAAGGAAGGATAATTAGCATGAAACGCTGGATGAAGTTATGTTCACTTTTATTTATCGTCGCCGGCCTTCTTTGGGTCGGAGCGGAGGGGGTGTTTTCTCCCTATGAAGCTATTCCATATGTACCGAGCACCGGTGTCGAAGTCTCGGTTTCGTCGGAGGTAGAATACGACCCAGATACGCGAGAGTTTATATACTCTTATGTTTTCAAGAGCGGAGCTGGGAGCAGCCAGAACACTGCGACGTTCGAGGTTGCCACTCAAGCCGATGTTCACGGCATATCTCCTGTCGAGTTCGAGTGGTCTGGGATGGTGATTTCTCCACCTCCTGGTGACTTGACAACGGTAGTATGGAATGCTGGAACCGTTGAAGCCATGCCCGCACCAGGCTCCACGAGACTTATGTCGTTTCGCTCAGGAGGAGTTCCGGGAATAGCCTCTACCTATACTCGTGGAGACGTTCCGCCGCCGGATGGCAGACAGTTCATTGATTCTGGTGTCGAACGCCCTAGCTGGCCCGATGATAGTGTCCAAGTGAAATCGATTGGTCCTGATCCTCGGCCTTCCTTACCTCTAGACGGACCAGCTTTTCTGGAGCGTTTGATCGGACTCGCTGCAGAGGCCAATTCTCTAGCCTGGATTTCTGATTCAGCGACCCACAACGCAATCGCGAACTCTCTAGGCAAAGCGCAACAAGAGTTGCAGGAGGAAAATTTTGGTGCCGCTCGAGACACTATTGAAGCGATACTCATATTTCTCGATGCAGAAAGAGGGAACAGCATAGACAATAACGCCTACTATCTCTGCCGAGCTAATCTTGAATTTCTTCTCGACGAAGCTTTACGACCAGCAGGGGAGTTTCTCGTCCAAGTTGCTGCACTTTCGAAGCACGTCAAGCCTCACAAGAATGAGCAAGTCAAGATCGAGGTTACGCCATCCTCTAGAGCAAATCTCGAGTTCTCCGTTTTTCGAGTCGCAGACCGGAAGCTACCAAATTCTCTCGGAAACAAAGTCTTCTCTCAAACGGTGACAAGGGTACCTGGCGTTTTTGTTTTCATTTGGAATGGACAGACATCTGATGGGGGATTTGCTGAGAATGGAGATTACGACATCGTGGTGGATGCGAATGATGGATTCGGAAGCATTGCGAAAGAAACGGTTTCTGTCCAAGTAAATAGGCAGGGAGCTGGAGGTCGCCAATGAGCGTAAACAGCCGTTTAGCCTCGATAGGCAAGCTTGAAGTTCTCACTCCGACTGGGAGTCGAGAAGAGATCCGCAAGATGTCGAGACGGTGACGATCGTCCCCGCGGGGCTCCAGAACTGAACCCAATCAGGAAAGTTTACATGTAAGCATCATCCCGAAGGCCTGTTAATGGCGCTCCCCAAACGAGCCGAAGCTTAATGGCCAATTGCTGCTATCGAAGGTTCAAAAAAATCGACAGTTCATCCTCGACCCGCTAAGTGGAGCATCAAGCCCAGCTTGCCGCCAAGCGGCCGAAAGAGGAGTCTGAATCATATCGACTTGCCTAACGTAAGCATCATGCTGACGACAGCGAGAAACTTTTCCTCGAGGTGAATCAACCGTGTATAAATTCTTTTGGACGCTCCTGGTTGGGCTTCTCATCACGATCACAAAGACTGAGGCTGAACGAGGTCGAAGGCGTTGACCATTACTTTTTAAAACGGGGGAGCCATTTATGAGCGACGACAAAGATTATCCAGTGGATATGTGGCGAGGAACGGTATGTCAATCGGCGACATATTACGCTTTCCGCCGGCAGAAAGTCTTGCCGAAACTCGATGATGTTACCCCGGAAGATATGGTCAGGTCCAAGAATTCAGGCCGTGCGTTGCCATCCCAGTCCGCGCCGACGTACTCCTGGATAAAACCTTCCGCCTTGATGAGAGACACGCCAATCGAGTCGACCCGCTTCTTCAATTGGTCAATTTTGCTACCGCCGATATTCTGGTCAATGGCGTCTAAGATGTCCGAACTTGCCGCAAGGAAGCACTCTAGGCCTCATATAAAGCTGCGATAAAGGGGCAGCCCGTCTTTCACGTTGTGACCGGATTCTCGTTGAAAGCGTTGATGCTCCTCAAGTGGGTCCTTCATCCATAGATGATTCTGAAACGGCCGATCAAAGTCCCGTTGGAGTTGCCAACAGCAAGATTCTGGCCAGATTTGGCTTGAAGCCCGAGCTAGACGCCGTTCTGGCCTGTAGGCCATTTGACAAAGAACTTGCCCCTCATCTGGAGCCTGAGGCTGCACTTGGCGGCTTGACAAACTGCCCGTCTCTCAGCCTCTGCCTGAGGCTGCAGATAGCGGGCTTTTTGGAAATTTTGGAAATTTTGGAAATTTCGCGAAAAAATTCGGTAAAATTTGCCGAATTCCGGGTCCCTTTGAAGCCGATCTTGGGCCTATCCGGAGCCTGAGGCTAAAGATGGGCGAAAATCGGCCTCAAAGCCGGATGCGGACCACCCTGATCCGCATGTGCAGCCTCAGGCTCCAGATAGATGCCGTTTTTGCGTACAAGTCTTGATCAAATTGACCGAATCAACGCTGCGTTGGCCGCAGCCGGGAAGAAGTTCGAGCAAATCACGATGGAGCTGAAGAGCCTCTCTACGAAGAACAGTAAGGACTCTGAGAACAGTAGGTTTGACCCCGCGACTTAATAAGTCAGCGGACGCCAGAGATGGAGTCTCTTCGAGAATCTTGGCCGGGCGACTCGACAGAGTCAGCCCGGTCAGCACAAGGAGGCCTTCGAACGCTCAGAGTTGGCCGAGTTGCGCTGGGGGATGCAATTTCATAGCCCCTATCTCGTTAGTAAAACCGACAAACTGTCGCCGTTAATGTTCGCGGAAACTAAGTCATTGTGAGTGTCTCCGTCCAGATCTGCGACAACTACCGAAACAGGACCCATACCTGTACCGAAGTTGGTAGCGTTCTGGAAATTACCGTTGCCGTAGCCGAGAAGCACTGACAGATTGCCACTTTCAATGTTCGCGGAAACGAGGTCGGGAAAGGAGTCTCCATTCATGTCTGCTATGGTCACAGACCTAGGTTCGATACCTACACCGAAACTGATAGCGGCTTGGAAGGTGCCGTTTCCATTCCCAAGCAGCACCGAAAGGTTGCTGCTGTTAGCATTCGCGGAAACGAGGTCGGGGAAAGTGTCTCCGTTCACGTCTGCGACGGCGACTGAAGAAGGCTGAGAACCTGCTCCGAAATTAGTAGTGGCTTGGAAGGTTCCGTCGCCGTTGCCCAGCAATATTGAAAGGTTATCACTAGAAGAGTTCGCGGAAACGAGGTCAGGGAAGGTGTCTCTGTTTACGTCTGCGACGGCTACCGAGGCAGGCCTGCTGTCTACAAGGAAGTTGGTAGCGGCTTGGAAGGTGCCGTTTCCATTCCCAAGCAGCACCGAAAGGTTGCTGCTGTTAGCATTCGCGGAAACGAGGTCGGGGAAAGTGTCTCCGTTTACGTCTGCGACCGCGACAGAAGAAGGTCGGCTGCCGACAAGAAAATTGGTTGCAGCTTGGAAGGTGCCGTCTCCGGTACCCAAAAGTACTGATAGGTTGTTGCTGTTAGCATTCGCGGAAATGAGGTCGGGGGAAGTGTCTCCGTTCAGATCTGCCACGGCTGCCGATGCCGGACCGCTACCTGCCGGGAAGTTGGTTGCGGCTTGAAAGGCCCCGCGCCCGATACCCAGCATTACCGACAGGTTGGCACTATTAAAATTTGCGGAGATTAGGTCGAGTAAGTTGTCTCCATTAACATCCGCCACAGCCACCGATGTGGGCACTTCACCTGTTTGGAGATTTGTGGCGGTCTGAAAATTACCGTCTCCTTTACCCAGTAGCACTGACAGATCGTTGCTCCAAGAACTTGGAGATACAAGGTCGGGAATTTTGTCTCCGTTAACATCTGCTATCGCTACCGACATAGGTCCGTCCCCTGCTCTGAAGTTTGTGGCGTTTTGGAAAGTTCCGTCTCCATTACCAAGCAGTACAGAGAGGTTGCCGAAGTTAACGTTTGCCGAAACGAGGTCGGGGAAAGTGTCCCCGTTCAGATCGGCGACATTCACCCATACAGGCTGGTCTCCAGCGTTAAAGTTGGAGGCTGCTTGAAAAGTGCCATCTCCGTTGCCCAGTAATACCAACAGTTTGCTGCCGGACTGAGTCGCGGTGATGAGGTCCGGGAAGGTGTCTCTATTCACATCTGCGACTGATATTGAAGTCGGAAAAGAACCTGCTGCGAAGCTTGTAGCTGATCGAAAGGTACCGTCTCCGTTGCCCAGGAGTACGGAAAGAGTGCTGCCGAAGAAGTTTGTGGAAACGAGGTCGAGGAAGGTATCTCCATTCAAATCTGCGATCGCTACCGAACTTGGCTCAATATCTGTTCCGAAGCTTACAGGGGCTTGAAAAGTTCCGTCTCCGTTGCCTAGAAGCAACGACAGGCTGGCGCTGTGAGCGTTCGCAGAAACGAGGTCGGGAAAGGTGTCTCCGTTTACGTCCGCCACCGCTACAGACCGTGGCCGAACACCCACACCAAAGTTTATGGCGGCCTGAAAGGTACCGTCTCCATTATTCAACAGCACGGAAAGATTGTTACTGAATTCGTTTGCGGAAACAAGGTCGGGTAAGTTGTCTCCGTTTACGTCTGCAGCCGCCACGGACCGAGGCTGGTCACCGGCTCCAAAGTTTGCGGAGGCTCGAAAAGTGCCGTCCCCATTGCCCAACAGTACCGACAGGTTGTCAGTGTCTCGATTTGCGGAAATAAGATCGGGGAAAGAGTCTCCGTTGACATCTGCTATGGTCGCAAACGATGGTCTACTCTCGACCTTAAAACTGCGACTACTGGTAAAGTCCAGAATCTCGTTTCTGTAGTCGGGGTCTGTGATCGTGGTTGTTTGATTCGCTACGATGGTTATAGTCTGCTGGAAGATTCCTAGGACCGTTCCTGAGGCACTTAAGTAGGTCAGCTCGAAAAAATACTTTCCCGGCGCGAGTCTTTCCACCGAGAGAGTCTGGTTAGCTCCCACGCTCTCTCTAACAAAGCTCCTACTTAGTACCAAAACTTCATTTTGAGAAAGAGTGATGCGAAAAGTTCGAGCATCAGTCTTGACGGCTCTCGCATTGAGAAGCTGAAGCTGAACAGCTAGATCTCCCGTTTGGGGTTGAGGGTTGGGAGCTGGTCCTGGAGGAGCGTCGGGATCTATGGGAGTGGGATTAACCGCGGCCTGAGTGGTGTTTGTGGTGAAGACCGGGCTCCGGGAACCACCGCAGCCGCTGAGTCCGAAAGCTATGAAGAGTGAGATGACAATCCAGAAGGCGTATTCGCACTCTCTCGAAGGATTCGATTGATTAGGCACTCTGTAGACCTCCGGTGATGTTGATGATGGGCGCTAAGTTAGCGCTCCATTCGCTGTCGATTCACCATGAACCGCGAAGCCGTATTCTCTGAGTATAACTTTGTACCTTGCAGACGATAGCTGCGGGGGCGTCGAAAACGTCAAAATTTTTTAGGCCGATTTACTAATCCGGTGCATGATGCTGGACTTACGGGCACGATCGAGTTTTTGCAGCCGTGTCGTGGCCTTGAAGCTGGATTAACATCGAAAATTCCCGTTTCAATCCCCGATGTATACAGAAGTTGTTCAGGGACTGCTGCAAAAACTGGCCGGCCGCGACTCTACGGCACCTTGAGTCTGAACATCGGCTCCGTCGCGAAAGGTGTTGACCGTTTGCAGCGGGCCGCCATCGTCGGACGATAGCCGCTCGACACCTACCAGCTCTCCGTTCTCGGGGCCGCCGAGGGTCGCCAGGAAGACAGACCTGTCAAAGATGTTCTGCACGAGTTCGAGACACAACTCCCCTCCGTAGAAGACAAAGGCTTGGAGAGCCAATCCGCTGCTGGACAGAATGGAGTTGCCTCTCACAAGGAAGGAAAAATGTTCGTTTGACGGACCAGAATCGACCGACTCAAGATTCAAGCTCAGGCCAGTCTGGGTCGCGCTTGTGATGGTGTTGCCGAAAATTACAGCTTGTCCCGAGAACGATGGAGCCGAATTGACAATAATCCCGAAGTCCCCCGGCTCCGACAGCGAGTTTTCGGAAATGGTGACTCCCGGCCCTAGAGGCGGGACCGTCACTTGCATGCCTACGAATGTGCCCCCAGAGATCTCATTTTGAGAGATGTCAAAAGATGTCGCTTCGAAGTTAAGGCCGAGGCCGGAAACGAAGAGAGCGCCTTCGCCGTACTGAGAAAATTGGTTTCGACGCACGGACATGGACGTTGTTGTTGAATCTCGCAAACTCACCTCGACCGCGTAGCGAAAGGCTCCTAGAGCGTTCGTAGACTGGAATAAGTTATCTTCGAGAAAGAGCTCCGTGACCGAGCTCCCTCTAGTCGTCACAACGACTCCGTCGTCGGGGTCGTTCGTCTGGTCATCACGAATCACGTTCGCTTGAACGAAGAGTCTCGAATTCGTGTTGTCGTTGTCGATGGATATATACGGCTGAGTAGACGTGTGGTTGGAAAACTCGTTCCCCTGAACGTAGACGTCTCCACCGACATTGGATAACTCGATATGCTGATCTGCCGAATTTGAAAAGGTGTTGTCCTCGAGGCGAACGTTAGAGATGGCCTGACCAACGACCGCTTGAGCCGCGCTCGCTTCGAAATGAATTCCGACGATCTGGCTATCATTACTAAGAAAGACCGGTCCGGCAACGACGGGCATAGGATCGCCCTGTCCCAAGACCTGCTCTTCGAGTGAAAGCCGGCCTACAAGTGAGACTCCTTGAGGTAGGGTCAACGGCCCGCGCTGATTTCGACTGGTCCCGTCGCCAACCGAGAGTACGATACTCTGCCCTGAGGTCGCTACTGCCAGAGCTTTCGAGATATCTGAGAAAGGGTTCGCTTCGGTCCCGTCGCCCCCGGTTGAACTTCGATTATCGACAAAGTACGCGAGGCCGCTGACCGTGACGGTCACTGTTGCCGAGGAGGCTCCGGCGGCGTTAGACAAAGTGTAGCTGAAACGGTCCGTGCCGGTGAAACCCGCGGGGGGAAAATATGAGTAGCTCCCATCTGCTTGAATCTCCGCTCTTCCGCCCTCTTCGCTAGAAGTACTGCCGGTCGATAGTGACGACCCGTTCACCGTATCGTTGGCCAAGACTCCTTCTCCGGCTGCTCTTGTCAACGTCATGTTGCCAAGCGATGTTGTGCTGTCATCTCGAGCTACTGGGGCTGTGAGCGCTGTCGTCTGTGAGTCCGATGCCGCTTGCCCGGCAGAAATTTCCGCTCCCCCGCCGCCCCCGCAGCTTGCGAGAGAAAGGAGGAGAAAGGCAGTTGCGATTTTGCGAATTCCGGTTAGCATGGAGCGATGATCCCGTTCAGTTCAGTTCGTGGACTGTTCTTCCAGTACAAGTTTCTTCCCGTCAGTTCGACATCGAAAAGTTGTCTCCGGCCCAGAGTGTATGCGCGAACCTGGATTGGACAGTTCGCCGGGATACAGAAGTCGTGCTAGTTGGGGGCTTTCGTTTCTTTGGCTTGGGCCTGAGGTCCTCGATCTTTAATTTAGCAAGTACAAGTCTTGCCTCACAGGCTGCAACCGAGGTCGTTCAAGCTCCTCTTGAGAATGATGAGGAATGGATAGTTGGAAATTTGACTCCGCCCCCCAGCCTTATGGAGTAGAGAGACCCGACTCTAAATACGTTCTTCTCATGGTCATGGGGGCTGATGGTAACCTTGGGAAGCACATAGGCGAAGACATCAACGAGATCAGCGATGCCATAAACGACGACATCTCAGCGGTTATACTTCTGGACCTCCCGAGCAAGGAAAGAAGTTACGTGGCCGAGATCACGAGAGGTGGCGTCAAAAATCTCGAAGTTCTTCCTGATATCAACCTCGGAGATCCTCGCTGGACAGCGGATTTTCTTTCTCGAGCACTAGTTAGCTTCTCAGAGAGCTCGATGGTCGCAATTGGATTCGCAGGCCACGGGCAAGGTGCATTCAAGGACTATGACGAGTTCGAGCTTGCCCTCTCTAGAGAGTTTCGGTTTGCACCTTTGGGACACGATAGCCCTGGCGACGAAGTACTCATGGAGCCCCGGTTAGCAGAGAAAGTCGTTACACGATCAATGCTTGCGGATAAGGTGACCGGTAACGCATTGACAAATCGGGAGACGAGCTCAGCTTTGGCCACAGCCTTTTACAGAGCCAAGAGGAAAAGGAAGGTGGATCTGGTCTTTTTTGACACTTGCTTAAACGGGTCCGTGGAAGTGTTCTGCGAGGTGCGACATTTTGCAGAACAGATGGTCGCATCTTCTTTTTTGACACCCGAGACAGGTTGGAACTACAGGCTTTGGCTCGCACTAACAAGGACACAGCAGCCAAAGTGCTCCGAGGCTTGGTCAAATCTAGCAGTCGGCGCTTTTGGAGCTGAGAACCGAAAAATCTTCGGTCGTATGCCGGCTCAACTCGCAGCGTCTTCTACATCTGAAGATTTTGTTGCGGAGTTTGCCGAGCTGGTCCGCGCTCTCAAAGATAGAGGAGAAGATGGATACCGCTTGCTGATGGAGGCCGCACAGCGGACCGAAAGTATCTATTACGAAGAAAATCTCGATCTGGGGGATTTGGTCACACAATTGAGTGAGGTGACGCAGGATGAGGAAATTAGGCAGCTCGGCAATCGCTATCTGACAAGCCAATGCAAGGCGGTAAGAATTAGCGAATCCCCGCCGGGGAAAGAAAGACTTCGAGGCCTCACGATCTGGTGTCCGATTCGAGACGATCGAGAGAACGTGAGGCCCTACTATCGGGGTCTCGAGTTTGACCGTAGAACAGGCTGGATGGACTTCCTAGCAACCGGGGAGAAACTCGCTAAAGAGAGTTCTGGGAGCGTAATTGAGGCTTGAAGGCCATTTTAGCCTCGTTTTTTTTCGAAGGTGCGATTTTTTTGAGGTCTTGAAACGGCCTGAAGACGGCTATTTTTTGCCACCTTCAAAAAAGCGCGTTTTCGGCTCGTGTAAATCAGGCTTCATGGCCCCTTCAGGATAGAGGATCGCGAGGCCCCGATTTTTTCGGGCATTTTGGCGCGTCACGGCCTTGAAGCTGGAGTTACGACAGAAATTCGCGTTTCAATCCCGCCACAAAATATTAGTCAGTCGATCGGTGGATACGGCCTAGCATCCTTGGCCGACAACGTAGGGGTGGGCGACAGCGGAGCGGGCCACCCGGCGCCGCTGTCGCCGCCCCGATTGTCGCCCAATTCGGAGATCATATAATCAAGACGCTTCCCGGAGATAACGAAGCACTCCCGGGCCCTAATAAACGATTCTACATCAGCCGTCTGGAAGAACTGCTCAAGTTGTCCGCGCCCTTCAAAGAAGGGCTCCAAGAATTCAGGCCGTGCGTTGCCATCCCAGTCCGCGCCGACGTACTCATGGATAAAACCTTCCGCCTTGATGAGAGACACGCCAATCGAGTCGACCCGCTTCTTCAATTGGTCAATTTTGCTAACACCGGTATTCTGGTCAATGGCGTCTAGGATGTCCGAACTTGCCGCAAGGAAGCACTCTAGGCCCCATATAAAGCTGCGATAAAGGGGCAGCCCGTCATTCACGTTGTGACCGGATTCTCGTTGAAATCGTTGATGCTCCTCAAGTGGGTCCGTCATCCATAGATGATTCTGAAACGGCCGATCAAAGTCCCGTTGGAGTTGCAACAGCAAGATTCTGGCCAAATTTGACATGAAGCCCGAGCTAGACGCCGTTCTGGCCTGTAGGCCATTTGACAAAGAACTTGCCCCTCATCTGGAGCCTGAGGCTGCACTTGGTGGCTTGACAAACTGCCCGTCTCTCAGCCTCTGCCTGAGGCTGCAGATAGCGGGCTTTTTGGAAATTTTCGAAATTTCGCGAAAGAATTCGGCGGAATTTTACCGAATTTCGAAGTCTCTTGAAGCCAATCTTGGGTCTATCCGGAGCCTGAGGCTAAAGATGGCCGAAAATCGGCCTCAAAATCGGATGCGGACCACCTAGATCTGCATGTGCAGCCTAAGGCTCCAGATAGATGCCATTTTTGCGTACAAGTCTTGATTGCAACACATATACCGCACCATAGTGAGAATCAAATCGTACCACCTATATGAGACACCTCGAAGCCCGTGAAATCGTTGCCGGCGATCGGTAAATCGGGTGTAACGTTGAACGACCGGCTTACGGACAGTGGCCGGCTCTGAGCGGGGAGTATTTGTCGGGCACGGAGAGAAGGGCGAGGGCCCAGAGCCTCGCTACCCCTCCCCAACTAGGTCTCGAGGCTCTGGCTCCTTGTTTGCGGGCTTCAGCTTGCTGGAGTCCGACGTGGGTCCGGGGGACGGATCCCCCGGGAGCGGGGCGGGAATTCGTGGTGGCTTTTGCGGGCTCGCTACCGCCCCGAAGGGGCCCGAGAAGCCGAGGTCACGCGCGGATTCCCGCCAGCACCCAGGTTTCTCGTTTGCACCCAATCCAATTCAACGTAAAGAGAGGCCCCGGCCGGTCTTCCGGCTGGGGCCTCTCTGGTTTAGATCCTGTCAGTTTTCTCGGTTCGCCCTTCGAAAATCTGAGGGCGACCTCCGGCCAAAGGCCGGAGACCAGGGGTCGTACAAGCGCAAATAGGTCGCCCTGGGCTATCCTGCCAGTCCCGCAGTTTTACAAAGCCAGCGGGAGTAATAGCTAGATAGGGAGCGAGAGCTAAAAGAAGGCCCACCTATCGATGGGCCTTCGAGAGTTCTTTCAAAGAATATACAAGGAGCGCGTCACTTAGCCTAAAGAATTATTTAAGTCACTTTAAGCACAATGTTTGTCTTTTTTCCTAATAGTTGGCTCGCGACCTCAGACAAAGTCTTCTCGTTTTCAGCGAACTTGCTTATATGCCATCCATACTTTTTAGGGATTTCTAAGACTAGCTCTGGATCTATTTGACTTATACATAGCTCGTCTTCTTCAAGAAGAGCTGAAAGCAATCTATTTCTGGTCTTTACTTCTCTCCTATATTCATGCAAAAATCCTTTAGGAAAAAACCTTTCGCTCAAAACGTCTCCTTTCAAAAACTGTTGGCATAGGCTCTCGCTCCAGCGAAGACACCAGGTGAATTGCAATACATCTTCATGTTGTCAAACGCAGGTCCACATTTCGACGAACCTGAATCGAGGAATCGGTTAATTGCTTTTTGACAAAGTACATTGGCAGTCGCGACATATACACCAGTAAACTCACAGGCAGCTCCAGTCACTGTTGCAAGGGTTCCCGTTGTAGTGGCCCCTCCCATTACCACTCTTCCGCCATGAAGTCCTTGACTTCCCATCCTGATAACGACTCGACGCGTATTTGGGGCAATCTTTCCCCCGCCTCTCCCTTCGTTGACAAGATAGTTTCTCGCTATGTCTGCAGCTCCGTGGGCCCAGTCTTTGACGTAAGGCCAAGGTGCTGGGCCGCCTCCACACGGTGGCGTGGGTCCAATAGGGGGGTTCAATCCTTCTGGATCGATGTGTGTGACAGGATTTGCCTCTGCGTATTGATAGAGATTGTAGCCCCCCTCGATTCCGATCGGATCCCTTGAAATGAAGCGGTTCAAAGTCGGGTCGAACCAACGATGCCGCATCCAAACAAGCCCGGTCGCGGAGTCGTTTCTGACTCCAAGTCCGCCCACAAACCTGACATCGAGCCCCCCGGGCACCGAGTCGTTCACGGAAAGCTGTTCACCCCAAGCGCCATAGACGATTCTGGCGGCCTGGGCCCCGGTGTCGTCGGTCACGAGTTGGGTGGAACTCAGTCCGTCTCCATGGAGATAGAACCATTCGTCATCTCGCTCGAAAGCGAGGACTTCGCCATGAGGCACAAGGTAGTTGGTCACCTCGACATCAACGCCGTCGTCCTTCTCCTCGCGAATGAGGTCCCAGCCGTCCCAATGGAAGTTGGTGGTTGTGGAGCCCTCGGATCTCTGTAGCATTCGAGAGCCCGAGTCGTACACATAATCGACCACGGGCGAGCTGTTGAGTTCCACGGATTCGAGTTGGTTGTCCTCGTTCCAGACGTAGGTGTACGTGTCCGTACCGTCTGACTTGGAGGTCATGTTGCCGTTGTCGTCGTGAGTGAACGTCCAGGTCGTGACAGTGGTACCGTCGTCGATCTGGTTTTGGGTGATCTGGTTGAGGTCGTTGTAAGTCCTGGTCTCTTCGATGAGAGAGCTGTCGGACTTGGTGATCTTTTCGGTCATGTTGCCGGCGTCGTCGAAGGCGAAGGTGCGGATCTG
>Ga0207914_100365_pt1 | contig 19605 bp, 16 predicted proteins | sample DeeseametaMP2497_FD_184171 | JGI IMG/M metagenome (GOLD analysis project Ga0207914, IMG submission 184171) | Marine microbial communities from East of Antigua and Barbuda, Atlantic Ocean - MP2497 (SPAdes) | ecosystem: Environmental > Aquatic > Marine > Oceanic | place: East of Antigua and... | reverse complement strand
CACCCGCAGCGAACAGACCCCGCCGCCAAGCCGGTCGGTGACCTGGCGGGGCGCCGACGTGCGCCCGGCCGCACCGCCACCGCGTCCTGTCGGCGCGCACGCGTCCGGCTGCTGCTGATCCCCCTCGACCGTTAGGAGACATCATGTCCCGCCAGCCCACCCAGAACGGCGGCCCCACCGCTCCGGACGTCCTGCTGCGTGTCGACGGCATGCTCGACGACGAGGAACGCCAGATCCGGGATACGGTGCGCGCGTTAGTGAAAGGCCGCATCGCACCGGACATCGCGGCGTGGTACGAGAACGGCGAGCTTCCGGTCCGTGAACTCGCCGCCGAACTCGGCGAACTCGGTCTGCTCGGCATGCATCTGCAGGGTTACGGATGTGCCGGCACCACCGCGACGGCCTATGGTCTGGCGTGCCTGGAGTTGGAGGCCGGTGACTCGGGCATCCGTTCGCTGGTCAGCGTGCAATGCTCGCTGGCGATGTTCGCGTTGCACGCCTTCGGCAGCGAAGAGCAGAAGCAGCACTGGCTGCCCGAGATGGCGCGAGGTCGCGCGATCGGCTGCTTCGGGCTCACCGAACCCGACTTCGGCTCGAACCCGGCCGGGATGCGCACCCGCGCTTCACGTTCCGGTGACGACTGGATTCTCGACGGCACCAAGATGTGGATCACCAACGGGTCGGTGGCGGACGTGGCGATCGTGTGGGCCCGCACCGACGACGGGGTGAGGGGTTTCGCCGTGCCGACCGACACACCAGGCTTCACTGCGCACACCATCAAGTCGAAGATGTCGCTTCGTGCTTCGGTGACCAGCGAGCTCGTCCTCGACGGCGTCCGAGTGCCGGACAGCGCCCGCCTCCCCGGTGCCACGAGCCTGCGGGCGCCGCTGAGTTGCCTCAACGAGGCCCGGTTCGGAATCGTGTTCGGAGCCGTGGGGGCCGCGCGGGACTGTCTGGAGACCGCGCTGAGCTACGCCCAGTCGAGGATGCAGTTCGACCGGCCCATCGGCGGATTCCAGCTCACCCAGCAGAAGCTCGCCGACATGACGCTGGAGTACGGCAAGGCCCTCCTGCTCGCGCTGCACCTCGGCCGCACCAAGGATGCCGACGGCCTGCGGCCCGAAGAGGTGAGCCTGGGCAAGCTGAACAACGTGCGGGAGGCCATCGCGATCGCCCGCACGGCGCGCACCATCCTCGGGGCGAGCGGCATCACCGGGGAGTATCCGGTGATGCGCCACGCCAACAACCTGGAATCGGTGTTGACCTATGAAGGCACCAGTGAGATGCATACCCTGATGATCGGGCAGGCGCTCACCGGTATCGCCGCGTTCCGCTGACCTCCAGGAGCCGCAGTGGCCGAACCGATCGACGAGTACTTCACCAGAGCCGTCTCCGCGCTGACCGCATCGCATGCCGATGCCGATGCCGTGTTGCGCGGTGTCTCGCCGCAGACCTGTCTGGACGTGTTCGACGCGCAGTTGGGCAGTCGTCATCTCGACCTGGCGGCGCGGTGGTTGCGATCGAAGAACCAGGGTTTCTACACCATCGGTTCCTCCGGGCATGAGAGCAACGCGGCGGTGGCCACCGCGTTGCGCCCGAGCGATCCTGCACTGCTGCACTACCGTTCCGGAGGTTTCTACCTCGCCCGGGCGCGGCAGGTCGCAGGGACTGACCCGCTGCGTGATGTGTTGCTCGGGTTGGTCGCCGCGACCGACGAGCCGATCTCCGGTGGGCGGCACAAGGTCTTCGGCCGCCACGATCTGAGCGTCATCCCGCAGACCTCGACCATCGCCTCACACCTGCCGCGGGCGGTCGGGGTCGCCTTCTCCATCGCCCGCGCCCGCAAGCTGGGTGTCGAGTGTGCCTGGCCGTCGGACGCGTTGGCGGTGTGCAGCTTCGGCGATGCGTCGGCCAACCACTCGACGGCCGTCGGTGCGATCAACGCGGCCATGCACACCGCCTACCAGGGTGTGCCGATGCCGCTGCTGCTGGTGTGCGAGGACAACGGTATCGGCATCAGCGTGCGCACCCCGCAGGGCTGGATAGCGCGTACCTATGGCAACCGTGCGGATCTGGAGTACTTCACCGCCGACGGCGCCGACGTGGCCGAAGTGCTGACCGTTTCGCAGCGGGCCGCCGACTACGTTCGCACCCATCGTCGTCCGGCTTTCCTGCATTTGCGGACGGTGCGGCTCATGGGACATGCCGGGTCCGATTACGAGCCCGGCTACCGCAGCGGTGACGAGATCACCGCCGACTACGGACGTGACCCGCTATTGGGCACCGCCCGCATTCTCGTCGGGACCGGGATATGCACGGTCGCACAGGTTCTCGACGCCTATGAAGCGAAACGTGCCGACGTGCTCGCGCTGGCCACCGACGTCGCCGAGCTACCGCAGCTGGACAGCCCGCACGCGGTGATGACACCGCTGCGGGAGGCCCGCGATGATGCGGTGCGGGCCACCCGAGAGGCCGCATCCCGGGCAGACCGCAGGGACGACGGGCCGGCGGTCACGGTGGCGCAGGCCATCAACCGGGCGCTGCGCGAGACGCTGACCGACCACCCCGAGGCGCTGCTGTTCGGCGAGGACGTCGCCCGCAAGGGCGGTGTCTACGGCGTGACCCGGGGGCTGGCCGCAACAGCCGGGGCGGCAAGGGTTTTCGACACGTTGCTCGACGAGCAGTCGATCCTCGGACTGGCCCTGGGCGCCGGCGTCTGCGGGCTGCTGCCCATCCCGGAGATCCAGTACCTGGCCTATCTGCACAACGCCGCCGACCAGATCCGCGGCGAGGGTGCCACGCTGCAGTTCTTCTCCAACCGTCAATACCGCAACCCGATGGTGGTGCGGATCGCCGGATACGGCTACCAGAAGGGTTTCGGCGGGCACTTCCACAACGACAACTCGATCACCGCGATCCGCGACCTGCCCGGTGTCGTGGTGGCCTCCCCGGCGCGGCCCGACGACGCCGCGGCGATGATGCGGTCCTGTGTGATCGCCGCACGCACGGCCGGGTTGGTGTGCCTGTTCCTCGAGCCGATTGCGCTGTACCACACCCGCGACCTCCACGACGACGGTGACGACGGCTGGCTGGCCACCGATCACGGCGGCGTGGTGCCGATCGGCAGTGCCCGGACCTACGGGGAGGGCCGCGATCTGACCATCATGACCTTCGGCAACGGGCTGCGGATGAGCCTGCGGGTGGCGCGCCGACTGGCCGAGCGGGGCATCGCCGCCCGCGTGGTCGACCTACGCTGGCTGGCCCCGTTGCCGGTGACGGACATGCTGGCCGAGTCGCAGGCCACCGGTCGGGTGCTCGTCGTCGACGAGACCCGCGAGAGCGGCGGGGTCGGCGAGGGGGTGCTCACCGCGTTGATCGAGCACGGCTTTCCCGGGGCGCTGGCGCGGGTGGCCAGCCACGACAGCTTCATCCCACTCGGCGACGCGGCGCTGGAGGTGCTGCTGTCCGAAGAGACCATCGAGTCGGCGGCCATCAAACTGGTCAGCGGTCGGTAGGGGAGACCTGCAGCGCGGCCGTCAGTACCGGAACGGTGAGGTCGCGCTGCCAGTTCCGCGCCCCGCAGTCGCGCAGGAACGCCTCGACCGCCGCGGCCGTGGCGGCGGGGCTGTCTGCGCCCTGGCCGGTCAGTTCCCAGTCCCAGCACAGCCGGCGCACGGTGTCGGGCGCCAGCAGGTTCTCGGCAGGCAGATCGAGTTGTTCGGCCAGGTGGGTCAGCCCGGAGCGGACCGCTTCCAGTCGCGCCGCGGCCTCAGGCTTGCGGCGGGCCCAGCGCGACGCCGGTGGCGGACCGTTGGAGGGTTCGGCCGAGCTGGGCGGTTCGGAGGTCGCGCGGGCCCGGGCGAGCGCGTCGAGCCACACCTGTGCGCTGCGCCGTTGCCGGGAACCGCTGAAAATCGGCAGTGCAGTGAGCTTTTCGACGCTGTCGGGATCCACGGTCGCGGCGTTGACGATGGCGCTGTCGGGCAGGATCCGGCCGGGAGCGATGTCCCGCCGCCGGGCGATCTGGTCCCGCGTGGTCCACAATTCGCGCACCGCCGCCAGCGCGCGCGGGTTGCGGACCTTGTGAATCCCCGAGGTGCGGCGCCATCGGTCCCGCCGGGTGGGCGCCCCCTCGAAGGTGCGCAGGAACTCGAACTCCTGTTGCGCCCACTCCGTTTTTCCCTGCTCGGCGAGGACGTCGGCGACGGCGTCGCGCAGATCGACGAGCACCTCGACGTCGAGGGCGGCGTAGTTGAGCCAGTCGTCGGGCAGCGGTCGTTTGGACCAGTCCGCCGCCCCATGGCCTTTGGTGAGTTGCAGACCGAGCAGCCGTTGGACCATCGCGGCGAGGTTCACCCGTTCGTAGTTGGCCAGCCGGCCGGCCAGCTCGGTGTCGTACAGCGAGGTCGGCCTCATCCCGATCTCGGCCAGGCAGGGCAGATCCTGGTCGGCAGCGTGCAACACCCACTCGTCGCTGGCGAGCACCTCCGCGACCGGAGCCAGCACCTCGACCGGGTCACCGCCGTGGCTGACCGGGTCGATCAGCACCGTGCCCGCACCGGCGCGACGAATCTGCACCAGGTAGGCGCGATTGGAGTAACGGAAACCCGAGGCGCGCTCGGCGTCCACCGCGAACGGCCCCGTACCTTGCGCGAGAAGGTCGGCGGCCCTGGCGATCTCACCGCGGCTCGCCGACACGGCGGGTACGCCGTCGCGCGGTCTCAGCAGCGGGGTGGCCTCGGGCTGGTCGGCGTCGGGTTCCACGACGGAACCGGCGGTATCGGGCTCGGACATCGAGTTCAGGCGCGCGACCGCGAACCGAGATCGGTCACGCCCGCAGGAGGCAGCCCCGCGGCATGCTCGAGCACTTCACAGAAAGCCTGCACGTGCGGGCCGAGTTCGGCGTCGGTGGCGGTCCACGAGGCGCGCAGCTCGAGCTGATGCGCACGTGGCGGTCCGGAGATGTCTCCGTAGCGCACCGAGGTGGTGGCGGTGACGGTGCCGCCGAGCGCGGTGACGTGCTCGGCTCGCTGTTCCAGCGCGTCGACCAGCCAGCTCCAGGCGACTTCGGGCAGCAACGGGTCGACCGCCTCGCTGGAGTCGAGGTCTGCCTGGATGTAGGCGACCAGTCGCATCGTGCCGTCCCAGGCTTCGGCGCCCTCGGGGTCGTGCAGCAGGATCAACCGTCCGAAGGCGTCTCCTTCGGAGCGTTCGGGGATGATCGCGGTCTCGGGATGCTTGATCTCGGCGCCCAGGGCGTAGCTGAACGGCGCCAGGCGCTGGGGTGGCCGAATGGGGCCCAGCTCGATCTCCGGACGCACGGTGGTGGCATTCATCGCCGCCACCGCGTCGCGGAACTGAGCGGGTTCGGCGGAGGTCACGCCGTCTGACGCTAGTCCATATCACCTGGTCTGTGCTCGTGGCGCGCCGAATCGGACAGCGCGGGACATGGCAGCATGGGTGGCGATGAACACGCGCCGCGAGCTGCCCGAATCCCCCTACCTGGCCGCCGTGGCCGGTCGCAAGCCCCACCGGGTGCCGGTGTGGATGATGCGGCAGGCCGGCCGGTCGCTGCCCGAATACCGGGCACTGCGGGCCAAGAACACCATGATGCAGGCCTGCTTCGACGCCGACCTGATCACCGAGATCACGCTGCAGCCGGTGCGCAGGCACGGCGTCGACGCCGCGATCCTGTTCTCCGACATCGTGGTGCCGCTGCGGGCCGCGGGGATCGACGTCGACATCGTACCCGACGTGGGTCCGGTGATCGGACATCCCGTGCGCAGTCGTGCCGACGTCGCCGGCGTCGGCGGCGTCGGCGAACTGGACCGCGAACAGGTCGCACCGGTCGCGACGGCGATCGGCCAGCTCACCAGCGCGCTGGGCGACATTCCGCTCATCGGGTTCGCCGGGGCGCCGTTCACGCTGGCGTCCTACCTGGTCGAGGGCGGACCGAGCCGCAACCACGAGCGCACCAAGGCGATGATGTTCGGCGACACCGACACCTGGCATGCGCTGATGACGGCGCTGACCGACGTCACCGTCGCGTTCCTGCGGACTCAGCTCGACGCCGGTGTGGACGCCATCCAGGTGTTCGACTCGTGGGCCGGCACACTGTCGCTGGCCGACTACCGCGCCTACGTCCTGCCGCACAGCGCCAGGGTGTTCACCGAGCTGGCCGGCCACCGCGTGCCGATGACACATTTCGGGGTGGGCACCGCCGAGCTGCTCGGGGCCATGTCGGAGGCCGTCGTCGGGCACGGCACGCCCGCTGTGGTCGGCGTGGACTGGCGCACCTCGCTGACCGACGCCGCGGGCCGGGTCCGGCCCGGTTGTGCGCTGCAGGGAAACCTCGACCCGGTGGTGCTGCTGTCGGGCTGGCCGGTGGTCGAGCGGGCGGTGCGCGCGGTGGTCGAGGACGGTCGGCGCGCGGTCGACGCGGGCGCGGTCGGGCACGTCTTCAACCTGGGTCACGGGGTGCTGCCGGCCACCGACCCCGAGGTGATCACCGATGCGGTCGCGTTGGTGCACGAACTGTGAGCTCATCGACCGGGCCGCGCTATTGCGTTGTCGGAGGCGGCATCTCAGGACTCGTCACGGCCTACCGGCTACGGGTGACCGCCGGACCGGACGCGTCGATCACCGTATTCGATCCCGCCGACCGGCTCGGTGGGGTGCTGCGCACCGAACGCATCGCCGGGCAGCCCCTGGACGTGGGGGCCGAGGCCTTCGTGGCGCGCCGGCCCGAGGTGACGGCGCTGCTGGCCGAGCTGGGCATGGCCGACAAACAGATCGCCACCACCGGGGCGCGTCCGCTGATCTACAGCGAAGACCGCCTGCACCCACTGCCCAAGGACACCGTCAACGGCATCCCGTCGCGGCCGGACGCCCTGGTGGGCCTGGTGGACGACGCGACCATCCGGTGGATGCGCGACGAACCCGCCCGGCCGTTCTCGTGGCGTACCGGGGCCGACCCGACGGTGGCCGAACTCGTCGGCGACCGTTTCGGTGAGCAGGTCGTCACCCGCTCGGTCGACCCCTTGCTGGCCGGGGTGTACGCGGGCTCGGCCGCCACGATCGGCATCCGCGCGGCGGCGCCGACGGTGGCCACCGCCTTGGACCGCGGTGCGCGCAACCTCACCGAGGCCGTCACCACGGCATTGCCGCCACCGGCCCCGGGGTCGGTGTTCGGCGCCGTCGACGGTGGCTACACGGTGCTGCTCGACGAGCTGGTGCGCCGCTCGGATCTGCGCTGGGCGCAGATCGGGGTGCGCACCCTGACGTCGGCGCAGCGCGGGTGGGACGTGCTCGACGACGACGGGCAGCGCTGGCCGGCCGATGCCGTGGTGCTCGCGGTGCCGGCCCCCCGGTTGCCGGCGCTGATCGGTGACCTCGCGCCCGACAGTGCCGCTGCGGCCGCCACCATCCCGGTCGCCTCCGCCGCGGTGGTGGCGCTGGCACTGCCCGGCGGCACGCCCTTGCCCGAGCAGTCCGGTGTGCTCGTCGCTGGTCGCACCCGCCTGCACGCCAAGGCAGTCACGTTGTCGTCTCGCAAATGGGGCCGACGCGGCAGCACCGAGATGGTTCGCCTGTCCTACGGCCGACTCGGTGACGACATCGCCCGTGGCGCCGGCGACGACGAACTCCTGGCCTGGGCGGAGCAGGACCTCGCGCAACTCTTCGACGTTCACGTGCAGCCGGTGGAGTCACGCGTCGTGCGCTGGATCGACGCGATGCCGCAGTACGGTCCCGGCCACGCCGACGTGGTCGGGCGCATCCGCGCCGGGCTGCCGCCGAGGCTGGCGGTGGCCGGCGCTTACCTCGACGGCATCGGGGTGCCGGCCTGCGTCGCGGCGGCCACCAGGGCTGCGGCGGCGCTGGTCCGCACAGGCTGACGAGCCCCCGGCGCGCCACCTCGGGCGTGGCACGATGGGCGCATGGCCAAGCTCGATTACGACACGCTCAACTCCACGATCCGGTACCTCATGTTCTCGGTGTTCGCCGTGCGACCCGGCGAGCTCGGGTACGACGAGGATGCGCGTGCGGCAGTGGTGCAGGACACCGCGACGTTCCTCAAACGCCAGGAGGACAACGGCGTTGTGGTGCGCGGCGTCTACGACGTGGCCGGGATGCGCGCCGATGCCGACTTCATGATGTGGACGCACGCGGAGAACGTCGAGGCCCTGCAGGCGACCTACGCCGAGTTCCGCCGCTCCACCACGCTGGGGCGCGCGTCGAATCCGGTGTGGAGCAACGTGGCCCTGCACCGGCCGGCAGAGTTCAACAAGAGCCACATTCCGGCGTTCCTGGCCGGCGAGGAGCCCGGCGCCTACATCTGCGTGTATCCGTTCGTCCGCTCGCTGGAGTGGTATCTACTGCCCGACGACGAGCGGCGCCGCATGCTGGCCGAGCACGGCATGGCCGCCCGTGACTACAAAGACGTGCGCGCCAACACCGTTCCGTCGTTCGCGCTGGGCGACTACGAGTGGCTGCTGGCGTTCGAGGCGCCGGAACTGCACCGGATCGTCGACCTGATGCGGGATCTGCGGGCGACCGACGCGCGTCGGCATGTGCGCGAGGAGACGCCGTTCTTCACCGGGCCGCGGGTGTCGGTCGAACAGCTCATCCACGCGTTGCCCTGACCGCGACCGGGTTTGCTCGTCGGTCGTCGACCGGGAGCGTGGTAGATCCCGTCTCGGCGCGGAAGTTCGGCAGCGTCGCTGAGCCTGCCCGTCCACCCGCCGTTCGCGCCCGTCAGCGCCGTATATGACGTTGACGTCAGTTACTGCGCGCTACCCCCTGGGGTGTTGCTAGCATCGACCGGTGCTGACCCCCAGGGCAGCGGTGAGCGTCATCGCTGTGTCGGCGGGAGCTTTCTCTGTTCTGCAGTTGAGCAGGTGGGGCACGCTGCCGACGGTTCGCGTCGTCAACGACGTGGTCGTGATGCTGGTCGCTCTGTCGGCCGCCGCGTGTGCCGGGGCCGCCGCGAAACGTCTGCACGGACGTCGGCGGGTCGCCTGGTGCTGGATCGCCGTGGGGCTCTGCGGGTTCGCTTCCGGTCAGCTGGTCTGGACCTACAACGGGCTCACGAACGAGGTGCCGCCGTTCCAGTCGGTGGCCGACGTCGGCTACGCGTTGCTCCCGGTCGGGACCGGCCTGGCCCTGCTCCTCATGCTGCGCGACTATCCCCGGACGACCATGCTGCGCGTGCTCCTCGATGCGGTCGTGGTTGCCGGCGCATTGTTCGGGGCGGTCTGGGTGGGTCTGCTGGCGACCGTCTACGCCGCCCAGGCGATGGACTGGCTGGCCCTGATGCTGGTGCTGATGTATCCGATCGCCGGTGTCGCGGTCGTCACGATCGCGATGCTGCTGCTGGTGCGGGCCTCGCCGACAGAACGTCGGCCGTTGGCGATGCTCACCGCCGGGTTGATCTCGATCTGGATCGCCGACGTCGCCTACGCCTATATCACCACGGTCGAAGGCGTCTACCGCGAAGCGATCTCCCTCGGCTACGTGTATGGATTCATCGCGGTCGGTGCCGCCGCGCTGACAGTCCGCGCACGGGCGGCGGCCCTGCCGGCGAAACCCCCGGCGGTCTCCTCGCCGGCCTCGATGTGGTTGCCGTTCGTCCCGGTAGCCGCGGCGGCGGTGATCAGCGCGCCGATCATGATCCCGCGACTGGGACCGCTCTACATCGTCGGCTCGTTGACGATCCTCGCGGTCATGCTGCGGCAGATGCTCGTCCTCAGGGACAACCGCTGGCTGCTGGCCGAGGTCTCCGACCGGGCGTTGCGCGACCCGTTGACCGGGCTGGCCAACCGCACCCTGTTCGTCGACCGGCTCACGCACGCCATGGCGCTGCAGAAGCGCGAAGCCAGGGCGGTCGCGGTGTTGCTGATCGACCTCGACGACTTCAAGCTCGTCAACGACAGCCTGGGACATCCGGCCGGCGACGCCATTCTTTCTCGGGCCGCCGAACGCCTCACCAATGCGGTGCGGGCCAGTGACACGGTGGCCCGCCTCGGTGGCGACGAGTTCGCGGTGCTGATGGAAGGCGATCCCGACGCCTCGCGAGCGGTGGCCCACCAGGTGGTGGCCGCTTTCGATCGCCCGTTCCTCATCGACGGACAGGATCTGCGGGTGCGGCCCAGCGTCGGTCTGGCGATCGCGACTCTGGACAGCGCCACGCTGACGGTCGAAGACCTGCTCAAGCAGGCGGACGTCGCCATGTACAGCGCCAAGCGGGCCCAGGCCAACACACCGTTCACCTTCAGTCCCGAGATGGAGTGGCAGTGGGGCGAGGAGCCCGCGGTGTCCGCGCCGGTGCCGGTGCGCGGCAGCGACACCGGGGTCGCCGGCCGTGCTTCGCTGCGGCTGCTGCGTGACCTGCGGGGGGCCTTGGACCACGGCGAGTTGAGCGTGGTCTACCAACCGAAGTTCGACCTGCGGTGCGGGACGGTGGTGGGCCTGGAGGCGTTGGTGCGCTGGCCGCATCCGCACCGCGGAATGCTGACCCCCGACCAGTTCCTGCCGCTGGTGCGCCAACACGGGCTGATGCGGTCGGTGACCTCTGCTGTGCTGGATCGCGCGCTCGACGACGCAGCGCGGTGGTGGTCGGCAGGGGCCGAACTGCCCGTGGCCATCAACGTGTTCGCCCCGGCGGTGGGCGACCTGGGCTTGCCCCGTCAGCTCTCGTCGGCGCTCGACCGCCGGAGTCTGCCGCCGGAGATGTTGACCGTCGAGATCACCGAGGACCTGCTGCTGGAGAACCTGGCCAAGACCCGGGTGGTGCTGAGGATGCTGCGCGAGCACCGGATCCGCGTCGCGATCGACGACTTCGGCAGCGGCTACTCGGCGCTGTGGTACCTGCGTGAATTCCCGGTCGACGAGCTCAAACTGGACAGACACTTCATCGCGCCGATCCTGACCCATGCTCCGTCGGCGGCCATCGTGCGGGCCGTCGTCGACCTCGCCCATGCACTCGCCATCACCCCGGTGGCCGAGGGTGTCGAGAATGCCCAGAGCGCACAGCGGTTGCTCGACTACGGGTGCACCATCGCCCAGGGCTATCACTTCAGCAAGCCGCTGTCGGCGGACGCGGTACTGGAACTGGTGCAAACCCGACGGCTGTGGTCACCGGCTTCGGAGGAAGCCGGTGACAGCGTCCACTGACCAGAGCGTCCACTGACCAGAGCGTCCATTGACCAGAGAGTCCATTGACCAGAGAGTCCATTGACCAGAGAGTCCATTGACCAGAGCGTCCATTAACCGCGAGTCATCCTTTGCTGATTCAATAGAAGCGGGAAAGACGTTGACGCTGGCGCAAATGCCGTACTCGGTTGATCAACCTGCTGAAATGCATGTTTATCACCGCCTTGGCGACCTGCCCGACCGATAGCAAATTGGTTCGCCTGCCGAGTTCTGGCGCGAGGTGCTGCCGGTGCATTGCTAGAATCCGCGCATGTCGAGCCGGCGAGGGGTAACGCTCGGTGTCACGTTCGCGGGCGTGGGCTATGCCGCCTGGCTGCTGTTCGGTGGGGCCGCCGACCCGTCGCTGCGCGTGGTCGGCGAGGTGGGGCTCGTCGGGTTCGCGGTGTTCGCCGCGGTGTGCTCGGCGCTGGCGGCGTACTGGCGCAGCGGCCGCGAACGCAGCGCATGGGCCTGCATGGCGCTGGGCACCGCAGCGTGGGCGGTGGGTGCCGCCGGGTGGAGCGTGTTCCGCTTCTCCGCGCACCAGACACCTCTGCCCTGGTGGTCCACCGCGGGCTATCTGCTTTTCCTCGCGGGTGCCGGGGTATGCCTGGTCTTCCTGTTGACCGCCCATTCGCCGGGAGCCCGTCTGCGACTGATGCTCGATGGACTCACCGTGGCCGCCGCCCTGTTCGTCCTGGCCTGGGTGGCGGGGTTGGACGAGGTCTACCGCGTCCGGTCGAGCGACTCGATCTCCACCGCGTGGTCGCTGGTCTATCCCGTCGGCGACATCGTCTTCGTCGCCGTGGCGGTGTTGTTACTGGTCCGGGCACCCGCCCACCGACGTCCGGAGTTGTCGCCGCTGGCCGGTGGCCTGGTGCTGATCGCCGCCTCGGACACCGCCTACGCGTACTTCGGCGCCACCCGGGAGGTGTGGGGTCATCAGGAGACCGCGGTGGGCTGGGTGCTGGGCTTCGTTGCGATCGGTCTGGGCGCGCTGTCCATGCCCGCGGCCGACCGGGGCGATGCCGACGATGCCGACGGCGACCACCTCGTTCCCTCCCGCACGTCGACCTGGCTGCCGTATGCGCCCGTCGCCGCCGCGGCCGTGCTGTGCACGCCCGCGCTCATCGAGGGGATGAGACCGGTGTTCGTCGGGGCCGCGGTCGCCGTGTTCGCGGTGATGGTCCGCCAGTTCCTGGTCCTCGGCGAGAACCGGCGTCTGCTTCTCGAGGTCGCCGATCAGGCACCGGGTGAGCCGGTGACCGGGTCCGCGCACGGGGCGGATCCGGCGGACGGGCCGGAGAACGCGGCGAATCCGGACGCGAACGCCGTGCCGGATGCGGCGCGCCTGCTCGGCGAGCTGCGTCACGCCATCGAGCACGGCGAACTGACCATGTTCTACCAGCCCAAGGTCGACATTCGGGCCGGAGCGATCGTCGGTGTGGAGGCACTCATCCGCTGGCCGCACCCGCGGGGTGGCCTGCTCGAGCCGGACCGGTTCCTGCCTCTGGTGCGTCAGCACGGGCTGATGCGCTCGATGACCACCGTCGTCCTCGAGCTGGCGCTCGACGAGGCCGCTGAGTGGTACCGCCGCGGCGTCGGGGTGCCGGTGGCGGTCAACGTGTTCGCCCCGGCCGTCAGCGATCCCGCGCTGCCCGGCCAGATCCTGGGCGCCCTGCAGGCTCGCGGGCTGAGTCCGCAGGTGCTGACCGTCGAGATCACCGAGGATCTGTTGCTGGACGACATGGACGGGACCCGATCGGTCCTCAACACCTTGCGCAGCAATGGGATTCGAGTGGCGATCGACGACTTCGGCAGCGGCTACTCGGCGCTGTGGTACCTGCGCGAGTTCCCGGTCGACGAGATCAAACTCGACAAGGAGTTCGTCGCGCCGGTTCTCACCCAGCCGGCTTCGGCCGCGATCGTGCGGTCGGTGGTCGACCTGGCGCATGCCCTGGGCATCACACCGGTGGCCGAGGGCGTCGAGAACGCGGCGACCGCAGAACGCCTACGGGAGTTCGGGTGTGACGTCGCACAGGGCTATTTCTACAGCCGACCTCTGCCGGCTGCCGACACGGTGGCGCTGCTCTCGGCGCACCAGCGCGGCCGCTACGTCTGCGACGGCACCAGCCGCAGCGAGATCGAGTTGATGCAGTAGCGCTGGTCGGTGGGCGTGGGGTAGCCCTCGCCTTCGAAGACGTGGCCGAGATGGCTGTGGCAGTTGGCGCACAACACCTCGACCCGACGCATGCCCAGGGAATCGTCGGGACGCAGGATCACCGCGTCGGAGTCGGCGGGGTCGAAGAACGACGGCCAGCCGCAATGGGATTCGAACTTCTCGGTACTGCGGAACAATTCTGCTCCACAGGCGCGGCACTGATAGACGCCTTCGGTCTTGGTGTCGGTGTACTCACCGGTGAAGGGGCGTTCGGTGCCCGCGCGGCGCAGCACCTCGAACTCCTGGGGATCGAGGCGGCGGCGCCACTCGTCGTCGCTGAGCACCAGCTTGGGGCCTTGCCTGGCGTCGTGGCCCGGACCTGTCGCTGTCATGGCTTCCAGGCTACTCGTCGCCCGCGCGGGCGGAGTTGCCCGCGGGTTGCGGCTCGGGCGACATCCACGGCGGGTCGATCCCGTCATCGAGCCGGCCGTCCTCGCGCGCGTCGAGGTAGCGGAACAGCAGCACGCAGAACACCACCACCAGCAGCAGCGACCAGCCGTAGGTGATCTTGAGGTACTCGATCGCGCGGCCGGTGGTCGGCCACTTCCACATCAACCACCGATCCATCGTGGTGAACCCGTAGATCGCCAGCCACGCGACCCAGCTGCGGATGACCGAGTTGGGCAGCACCACCGTCATCAGGAACGGGAACAGCATCATCGAGTAGTAGCCCTGCCCCAGCGACAGCACCAGCCAGGAGGTGAGCAGCAGAACACCCGACGACGTGAGCATCCAGAAGAACGGGTCGCGGCTGCGGTAGTAGCGGTAGAGCAGCCACAGCGCGGCCACACCCAGCACCGCGAACGCCACCCGCAAGGCCATGATCAGCCACATCGGCAACCCGTAATAGATGCCGTTGCCCAGGATCGAGCTGTTGAAGTAGTCCCGCGTGGAGAAGATGTACGGCACGGTGCGGGTGACGAAGCTCATCGGGTCGTTGATCAGCGGCCACGCCACGACGTTGAACACCAGGGGCACGGCGAAGGCGGTCACCAGGGCGCGCCACTGCCGGTTGACCAAGGGCAGCAGGAGCAGGGGCGCCAGCAGGGGTTTGACCACCAGCGTCAGCCCGATCGACACCCCGGCCCACCACTCGTGGCTGCGGTTTCCGTCCAGCAGCCAGCGCAGGAACAGCACCTCGAACAACAGGATGACGCCGTTGATGTTGCCGAACACCAAGGTGTTGGTGACGTTCTCGGTGCAGAACATCGCCAGCAGCAGCGCCGGTGCGGCCACGGAGGCGAGAGTGAAGTTGAACAGCCGCAGCAGGAAGTATCCGGCGAGCACGATCGCCACGGTGTTGAAGAAGATGAACCAGTTCCGCGACGCCTCTTCGGGCAGGTAGCCGAACGGCGCCATGACCAGCGTGCCGCCCGGCGGGTACAGATAGTGCGGATCGACCCAGGTGAAGTTCTCGTCGTAGATGTCGCGCCCGAGCTTGAAATGCACCGCTGCGCGGTAGACCGGCGCGAAGTCGTCGGTGATCCACCGGTTGGCGACCAGCACATAACTGCGATGGATGACGGCCATGATGGCCAGCGGCCACAGCACCGAACGCAGCACCGTGGCGGCGTCGGGTGGGGAGGTGCGAGGCCGGAAGGCGGTCAGGACAAGATCACGCACCTGCGCACCGTACCCGACGCCCGGGACGGGCCGAGCGCAGACATGCGGTCCTCGGTGTGCGGGTGCGGTGGCGTGTCAGGCGGGGCAGTAGATGTCCGAGTCCGGCAACTGACCGCTCTGCAGGTAGGTGATCACCGGGGGTAGCGCGCAGGCCGAGTAGATCGCGGCGCCGTGCCCGGTGCCCTGCCAGAGCACCCGACGGTTGGAGGACCCGGCGTTGATCGCGGTCGCGGCCACGGCGGCGACTCCCTCGTTGCCGACGATCGGGTCGTGCTGCACGCCCAGCAGCAGCGTCGGGATCTCCAGGCCACCGGGCTCCTCGGGCGGTGAACCGCTCGGCCAGTTCAGGCACTTGACCATGTCCAGTGCGCCCACGGTGCCGAACTGCGGATACTCCCGCCCCCAGGCCACCACGAGTTCGCGGACCCGGTCGGGTGTGGGGCGGGCCAGCGCGTCGCTGCACCGGTTGACGAACTGCCCGTCGGTGTAGCGCAGCTGCTCGGCCTCGCTGATCAGAGCGTTGAGTCGGGCGCTGTCGCCGGCGCGGGCGTCGGAGATGGCCAGCGCGAGCTCATTGCCCGCGGTGACGCGGTCCCCCCGCGGATATCCCAGCGCCGTCGAGATCGCGCTGGTGACCGCGGCGACCGACGCGCCACCGGGCCCGCGACCGGCGCGGGCGTCGGAGAGCAGGGCGTCGACGGCGGCCTTCGGATCGGCGCCCAGTGGGCAGTTCGCCGCCACACATTGCGCGGCCCAGGCCTCCAGGGCCGCCTGCTCGCCTTTGACTCGCTGCTCGGTGGCCGCCTCGTCGGCGATGCCCAGCGGCAGCGGTGAATCCAGGACCAGTCGGGCCACCTTGTTGGGGTGGGATCCGGCGTAGGCCAGCGCCACCTGGGCGCCGTTACCGATACCGAACAGGGCCAGCGCGGGCACATCCCAGGTGGTGCGCAGGCGTTCGAGGTCTTCGGCGGCGTGCGCGTTGTCGTAGGCGGAGTCGCCGGGGGCGATCGCGTCGGTACAGCTGGTGGTGGCGGTCATGGTGATCTCGCGCAGGTTGGCGACCGGGTCGTCACCCGCCTGGAACTGGACCTGGTCGAACATCTCCTGGCGGTCGAAGCTGTCCCGGCAATCCAGCGCTCCGGACATCCCGATGCCGCGCCGGTCCACCGAGACCACCGGGTGGCTGCTGAGCACCTCGATGCCCGACCGCGACAGCCACACCGGCAACTGCTCCGAGCTGGGGAGGTCCGAGCCGGTGGTCATGACCAGGGGTCCGGCGTCGGCCGGGGTGTCGCTGGACCGGGCGCGGACCACCCCGATGTTGACAGTGCCGCTGGCGCCGGCGATGGGGTCGAGGTCGGCGTCGTAGCTGGCGCATTCCAGCGCCACGCCGGGGATCGGGTCGACGGCCGCGGCGCTGAACACCCGCGATGTGCAGTCCTGCCAGGACAGTTCGTTCTTGGGGGCTTCCACGGCCGGCGGCCCGGAGGCTTGGGTGGTGGTTTCGGGGGCGCCCTGCGGGCCCGCTCCGGAGTCGGTGGCATAGCGAGGATTGGCCGCAAGCCCGGGCGCGCACCCGGCCAGCGCCGTGCTCAGCGCAACCGCCAGCACCGCACCCACACGCAAACGCATGCCGACCACAGTACTGATCGCCGTCAGTCGGCCGGCCCGCGGCGAGCCCGGCTGTAGCGCAGGCACAGAAAGCCCTCGGAATCGGTGAGTACGCGGTCCAGTCGCAGCGTGGCCTGCACCTCACCGGCGCCGGCGATGATGCGCCCCGAGTTGCCGCCGACCAGTACCGGCGCCACCGTCAGGCACAACTCGTCGAGCAGGTCGGCGTCGGTGAACATGCCCAGGACTCCGGGGCCGCCCTCGGTCAGCACGCGAAGCAATCCGCGCTGGGCCAGCGCGTGCAGCGCGACGTGCAGATCCACCGACGCGGGGTCGGAGCCGGACGCGTCGATCACCTCGGCGATTTCACCGAGGTGGCTGCGCGCGTCGGCGGCCGCGTCGGCGCTGGTCAGCACGAGTGGTGCGACCTCTGTCCGCTGGAACAGCGCCGCGTCGCGGGTGAGCCGGCCCGACCGGGTCAGCACCGCGAGGGGCGGCACCTCGGATTGCCCGCGCCGGCGCCGCGCCTCCCGCTCGGCGGCGCCGAGCCGGACTCCGGAATAGTCCTCCACCAGCGCGGTCGACGCCCCGACGACGACGACGTCGGCCAGGGCGCGCAGCGCACCGAACACCGCGCGGTCGGCATCTCCGCCGAGGGCGCCGGACTTGCCGCCGCTGGTGGCCGCGCCGTCGACAGACGTGATCATGTTGCCCCGTACCCAGCATCGGTTCAGGTCGTCGGGGTAGCCGTAGTGCGCGGGCAGATCCCCGGCGTCGACGCCGCCCAGGAGTGTGAACTGCGTCCCGTCACCGTGCTCGGACATACGCAGAATCACAGCACGCCGTTAAGGTGCCTGCATGCACGGGCCCAGCGATGTCGCACATCTGGTCGACCGGCACCCGAGCGTCACTCCAGAACGACTGATCGCTCAGCTGGTTCCGCCGCCCACGTTCGCCGACGTGGGTTTCGACACCTACCGCCCCGACCCGGCCGAGCCGTCGCAGGCCGCAGCAGTACAGGCGTGCCGGCAGTTCTGCGACGACGCCGTCACCCGGCGGGCCGGCAAGAAGAAGTTGTTCGGCAAACGTGAGGTGCTGCCCGGGGTGGGGGTGTATCTGGACGGCGGCTTCGGGGTCGGCAAGACCCATCTTCTGGCGTCGTCGTACTACCAGGTCGCGCAGGACTCGAACTCCAAGCGGGCATTCGCCACCTTCGGTGAGCTGACCCAGTTGGCGGGTGTGTTCGGGTTCGTCGAGTGCATCGAGTTGTTGTCGGACTACGTGCTGGTCTGTATCGACGAGTTCGAGCTCGACGACCCCGGCAACACCACGCTGATCTCGCGGCTGCTCTCCGCACTGGTCGAACGGGGTGTCTCGGTGGCGGCCACCTCCAACACCCTGCCCGAGCAGCTGGGGGAGGGCCGCTTCGCCGCGCAGGACTTCCTGCGCGAAATCCACACGCTGGCAGCGATGTTCACCACCGTGCGCATCGAAGGGCCGGACTACCGGCACCGCGATCTGCCGCCGGCGCCGCAACCGCCCAGTGACGCCGAGGTGGCCCGCCACGCCGCAGCGGTGCCGGGGGCCACGCTGGACGACTTCGACGGGTTGTGCGCGCATCTGGCGACCATGCACCCGTCTCGCTACCTGACGCTGATCGAGGGTGTCACCGCGGTGTTCATCACCGGCGTGCATCCCCTCGACGACCAGAACGTCGCGCTGAGGCTGGTGTCGCTGACCGACCGGCTCTACGACGCCGGCATCCCGGTCGTCGCGTCGGGCGCGAAGTTGGACACCGTGTTCAGTGACGAGATGCTCGCCGGCGGATTCCGCAAGAAATACCTGCGCGCCACGTCACGGCTGCTGGCGTTGACCGCTGCCGGTCACGCCGGGCGCACCATCACATAGTCGTGCTCGATCTCGGCGCCGAGGTGGAAGGTCTTGGTGCCGGCGACCTCGAAGCCGTGCTTGCCGTAGAAGCGTTGCGCGCGCCGGTTCTGCTGATTGACCCCCAGCCAGACGCAGGCCGCGTGCTGTGCCGACGCGTGGCGCACCACCGCGTCCATCAGCGCGGCCGACACCCCGGCGCCGTGACAGTCGGGGAGCACATACATCTTGGACAGTTCGATGGCCGGGCGCAGCGGCACGGCGCGCTGGACGTCGGGGTCGTCGGGAACACCACGCACGGTCATTGCATAGCCGAGGATCCGTCCGTCCCGACGGGCGGCCAACACGGTGCGGTCGGGGTCGGTCAGGTAGCGGGCGAAGCGGTCAGCCGACAGGTTCTCCGCGATGAACGCGTCGATGTCCTCGGACGTGCTCGACGGTGGGCAGGCCAAGGGGAACGTGCGCGCGGCGACCTCAGCCAGGGCGTCGGCCAGTTCCGTTGTGGCCGTGTCGATCTGAAGGGTCAGGCGACGTTCCACTGCGCGAGCCGGATGCCGGTGAGCTTGTCGAGCAGGACGACGTTGGAAACGAGGTCGCGGTAGCAGTCCCACCACACCCCGCCGCTGAACGTCTGGCCGACCTGCGCGTTGGCCATGCCGAACTGCAACGCGTCGGGTGCGTCGCTGTTGCGGGGTTCGTAGGCGTCGCCGGTCGGGGTGACGCCGCGGAACTGGAACGTGATCGCCATGGCGTAGGGGGTCGGTAGCTGAACGGGTGTGATCGTGACGTCGGCGCGGAACACCTGATAGCGCGGGGCGCGCGGGGGATAGCCGAACCCGGGAGGGGGCGGGGTGGGCACGATGTTGTTGACCGAGACGTCGGCGACCAGGCCCTCGAATTGCACGCGCAACGGCTCGCCGAGGCGCCCGATCGGAATGTTGGCCGCGGCGGCCGGCGGTGCCAGAACGCCGCCGAAGGCCGCCATGGTGGCGATCAGAAACACGAGCCAGCGACGCATGTGGGTGTCCCTCCTAGACGTGCTTGGCATGATCGCACATCGACCGGCGCGGCCG
>Ga0207914_100354_pt1 | contig 20065 bp, 19 predicted proteins | sample DeeseametaMP2497_FD_184171 | JGI IMG/M metagenome (GOLD analysis project Ga0207914, IMG submission 184171) | Marine microbial communities from East of Antigua and Barbuda, Atlantic Ocean - MP2497 (SPAdes) | ecosystem: Environmental > Aquatic > Marine > Oceanic | place: East of Antigua and... | reverse complement strand
GGAGACCACCAGAGCGTCCACCCTGGCTCCATCGAGAAGTTCAACGCCTTGCTCGCGACACCGGGTGGAGAGATAGTTCTCAAAACGTCCGCGGTCCAGCTGATAGCTGGGAGTGGGTGGGAAATCGCTACCCCCGACTTCAAGCCGATTTTCGATCCGGCCCGAGCCGAAGAAAAACCGAAGGCCGAACTTGGGAAGCTGCGACTGACGAAGGTGCTCTTGCAGCCCCAGGGTATGGGTGAAGTATCGAGAGGCCAGCTCCACCGTCGATTCGCCCACCTTATGGGTGGCCTCGGTGACGGGAAAAGTAGACTTCTCCAGCACTCGGACCCCGAGCTCAGGAGCTTCCCGCTTGAGTTGTAAGGCGAGACTCAATCCCGCCAGGCCTCCGCCCATAATGACTACGTCGCTCACCGCCATACGTTTGAGTAAGGGTTGAGCCGCTCCTTCCGCTGGAGCGCTCGGCACGAATGAACAAGGAATGAAGAATCGATAAGGGAAGCGCCCACTCGTGCTGACGACCCTGAATATCCATCTCGAGCGCTGGTCGGCCTGGGCTCCCGGTCTGGAGAGTGAGAACCGGTGGCGAGAATGGGCTGAGAATACATTTGAACTCGATAAGGAAGTCTCGTATCCGAAGGTCAAGTTTCTACCCCCGATGATGCGTCGCCGCCTGAGCGAAGTGGGGAAGATGGCCCTCCACGTGGCCTACGACTGCCACCGCGATGAGCAGCTCCGGACCGTGTTCGCCAGTCGTCACGGTGAGGCCAATCAGACCGTCTCTATCTTAAAGGATATCGTTTCCAACCAACCGGTCTCTCCCACCAAGTTCAGCCTCTCGGTCCACAACACGAGTTCGGGTCTCTACACCATCTCTTCGGAGAACACCGCTCCCGCCACGGCCATAGCGGCGCGTCTGGATAGCTTTGAAATGGGGTTTGTGGAAGCGCACGGCTGCCTGGCTTCGAAGAGAGAGAGTCGGGTCATGTTGGTCTACGTGGATGCTCCCCTCAAGCCGCCTTTCGACGTCCTGGTGGACTATGAGCCCCCTTTCGCCGGCGCTTTTATTCTGAGCGCGGGACCGACCAAAAACCCGCTCCTCCTCACGCTCCAGCCGAGAGAGGGGGAGGAGGTGTCGAGTTCGGTCCACTGCCTATCGTTCATGCAGTTCCTGCTCAACGACGACCCCGAGCCGCTTCAGTTCGTGACCGATCGGCTCAAATGGACCTGGAGCAAACCTGGGAGTCCGTCAACGTCGGAACCTGACGGGGCACGGTGAGCTCGCCGAACAACAGATCGCGAGACTACTACTGGCGGCTCGCGGCCACGGGTTTCTGTTTCCTGACCTTTGGTCTGGGAGTGGTGGTGGCCTGTCTTGCCCTGCTCCCACTGGAGTTAGCCGTCGGAGATCGGGAAAAAAAACAGAAAACCGCTCGCCGCCTGATACGAACGATGTTTCGGGGATTCGTTCGACTGATGCGGTCCACGGGAGCCTTGATTGTGCGGGTGGACGGCGAAGAGCGGCTCCAGAGACCCGATAGTAAGCTGGTCGTGGCCAACCATCCCACTCTCATCGACGTGGTGATTCTGCTCTCTCTCATCCCCGACGCGGTCTGCATCGTCAAAGCCGAACTGGAGGGGTCGCTCTTCATCCGATTCTTGCTGCGAAGAACGGGATACATCACCAACTCTTCGGCTGAGACTCTCTTGGGCGGTTGCGCGGAGGTGTTTGCTCGGGGCGGCTCGGTCCTGGTCTTCCCGGAAGGCACCCGGTCGGTGCCGGGCAGGCCTCTCAAGTTTCTGCGAGGGGCCGCGCAGATCGCCCTTCGGTGCCGGAAGGACCTCACCCCGGTGGTCATCACCTGCCGGCCCCCGGCTTTGTTGAAAGGTCAAAAGTGGTACCAGGTACCGGCGAAGGAACCTGTCAGTATGCGTTTCACCACCGGGAGTGACATTCCGATCGATGGTTTCCTAGCCCCAAATGAAGGAATATCTTTGGCATCTCGAAAGTTGACTCGCCATCTGACCGACTACTTTCACCGCCTGCTTTCTCAGACAGACACGGGACATTGAAGGAGAACACATGGACAATCTAATCGAAGACATCAAAGTGATGATCGTGGATGTCCTCGATCTCGAAGACCTGGAGCCCGACGAGATCGACACTCACGACTACCTCTTCGGCGAAGGCCTCGGTCTGGACTCTATCGACGCTCTGGAGCTTGGGCTGGGAATCCACAAACGCTACGGAGTGAAGATCGAGGAGAAAGAAGCGCGTCAGGCTTTCCGCTCGGTGGCCACCCTGGCCGAATACCTTCAGAAAGAACACAGCGTCGATGCACGACCGAGCTGAGATTCTCAGCGAACTCAGAACCATTCTCGCCGAAATGTTCGAAGTGCCGCCGGAGGCCGTCACCCCGGACGCGGGTTTATACGACGAACTCGACCTGGACAGCATCGACGCCATCGATCTGATGGTGAAGCTGCAGGATATGACGGGCAAGAAGGTTCAGCCGGAGGACTTTAAATCGGCCCGCACGGTGGAAGACGTGGTGGAAACGGTGTATCAGCTCGTTCGTGGATAAAGGTCCCAAACTTCTCGGTCTGGCTATAGGCGTCGTTCTCTCTTTATACCCGTTCTGTGTTTACTTCGGCCTTCAGCAGTTCGGACCCCGAATTGTGGCCGCCGTCTTGCTCACGCTCTTCTGCGTCCGGTATCTGGCTCTCAAGTCGCACACGGGCTTTCTCCGGAGCAATCTTCTGCCTGCCGCCAGCGCCACCGGCGTGGTCTTTTGCGCGGTCACGATCCTGGCCGATCAGTCCCAGTTTCTCAAGTTTTATCCGGTCTTCTCGAACATCTTTTTCTTGATCCTTTTTGCCTCTTCGCTTCGCACGCCACCCACCGTCATCGAGAGAGTAGCCCGTCTCCGGCACCCGAATCTGTCTCCCAGGGGAGTTCGGCATACTCGGCAAGTGACCGTGGTCTGGTGCTTCTTTTTCGTGCTAAACGGCATGGCCGCACTCTACACGGCGATGGTCTCGACCATGAAAGTCTGGACCCTTTACAACGGTTTCATAGCCTATCTCTTGATGGGAGTTCTGTTCGGTCTGGAGTTTCTGGTTCGGAAGGCTCGTATGGCCCAGGACCGTCGCGAGGGCTGGTCGGCGTGACCACTCTCTCTGGATTACTCTCTCAGCTCGGTGGGGAGTCGCCGGAACGAGTCGTCGCTCTGACCGGGGAGCAGGAGCGGACGGTTGGGGAACTGCTGAGCGATGTGGGTGCTCTCTCCAACGGATTGAGGGAGAGAGAGGAGCGCGAGTGGGGCATCTATCTGGAGGACGCTTTCGATTTTCTCACCGCCTTTCTCGCACTTCTTCAGGCTGGGAAGCGCCCGATTCTGCTGCCTAACAAGCAGCCGGATTTTCTCGAACGACTCGACCTGCAGGCTGTTCTTCTACAAGGGGAGTTTGAAGCGCTGAAAGCTCACTGGAACAAGGACATCCCAGGAGCCGTGAGCGGTCAGGGGATGTCGCTCTACACCTCGGGATCGACCGGCAAGCCGAAAGAGATCGGCAAGACTCTGAACAATCTGGAAGCCGAAATCCAAAACCTGGAAACCGTTTTCGGCTCCCAGCTGGCAGACGCCGTGGTGCTCTCCACGGTCTCCCACCAACACATCTACGGGCTTCTTTTCCAAGTCCTGTGGCCAGTCTGCGCGGGCCGTGTCTTCGATAGCCGGGCCCAGTTTTTTCCCAGCGATCTGAAGGCTCGGATGGAAGGTTTCCCGCGATTTGCGCTGATTTCAAGTCCCTCTCATCTCCAACGTCTGGATGAACTCCTAGATTTGCAAGCTCACCGCGAGCAGGTTTGCGCCCTGTTTTCGTCGGGTGGTCCGCTCCAGCGCTCGTCGGCGCTGCGGCTTTCGGAAGTCTTGAATCAGGGGGTGGTGGAGGTCTTCGGGAGCACCGAAACGGGAGGGGTGGCCTATCGTACTCAGAGCTCTTCATCAAACTCTCATCTTTGGACCTCGTTTCCCGAAATCGAGCTGCGGATCGGGGAGGACGGCTGTCTCTGCTTGCGCTCTCCGTACATCGACACCACTCGATGGTTTCGCATGGACGACCGGGTCCGGTTCGCGGAAGACGGCCGTTTTGAGCTTCTGGGACGGGCCGACCGGGTGGTGAAGGTCGAGGGGAAGAGAGTCTCTTTGCGGGAGGTCGAAGAGCGCCTGCAAGCATCCCCTCTCGTCGGGGAGGCCGGCGCCGTCCTGCTTCAAGGGCGGCGGAGCTACCTAGGAGTGGTTTTGGTGCCATCGGAGGAGGGAAAGGACAGATTGGGGGAGCTTGGCGTCTCGAACTTCAAGAGTTTGCTGAAGGCCGAGTTAGCGGGCTATTTCGAGCGGGTCGTCCTTCCCAGAAAGTGGCGGATCGTCTCCTCGATGCCTCGCAACAGTTTGGGGAAAACGACTCAGGAGAGCCTCCAGAATTTGTTCAGCCGGCAGAACATCACGACCGAACCCACCGTCGTTTCAGTGAAGAAGAGCGACAACACCGTCGAGATGGAGCTTCATATCTCCGACTCCTTACCGTACTTCGACGGCCACTTCCCCGGACGTCCCGTCCTACCCGGGGTGGCTCAAGTGGACTGGGCGGCCTGCCTGGGAAAGTCTCATTTGGATGTGGTGGGCGAGTTCCAAGGCCTGGAAGCGCTGAAGTTCTTTCAGTTCATTTTGCCGGACTCCAAGGTGAATCTGACGCTCACATACAAGCCCGACAAACAGAAGCTCTATTTCTCCTATCAGGGAGATAGCGGCAAATACTCTTCCGGGCGGATCGTCTTCGGGTCATTCAATGAATCATAGTCTCTGTGTCGTCATACCTCTTTACAAACAGCTGCAGGCCATCGCCGGCACACTGCAGGCGGTGGAGGATCACGCACTTCCTTGCCTTCTCATAGACGACGGCAACCAGGAATCCGTTAGGATCTATCTGCAGGAGTTAGTGGAGGCCCATCCCCAAACCACCCTTTACTCCTTACCCGCCAACCAGGGTAAGGGTGGTGCGGTCATGGCCGGTCTGCGGATCGCTCGAGAGCGCGGTTTCACTCACGCTCTCCAGGTGGACGCCGACGGACAACACGATCTGACTCAGATCCCCGTCTTCAAAGAGCTTTCGGAGAAAAATCCGGCCGCGCTGGTGACCGGACAGCCGGTCTTCGACGTCTGCGTCAATCGACTCCGACAAGCGGCTCGGCAGATCACTCATTTTCTGGTCAAGGTTCAGACTTTGTCGCTGACCGCGCCGGATACCATGTGCGGCTATCGAGTCTACCCTTTGGATTCCATCTGCTCGCTACTCGATAGAGTGCAGGTCGGTCGACGGATGGACTTTGATATCGAGCTTTTGGTGCGCACTATCTGGGAGGGCATCCCGATCATCAAGCACTACACCCGCGTCATCTACCCCGAGAACGGAGAGTCTAATTTCGACTATCTCCACGACAACATCCTGATCGCGAAGATGCATACCAAGCTGGTCTTGGGAATGCTTTATCGCCTGCCGTCCTGGATCGTCCGGGGGCGTAAAAAGGGTGGCGAACGGCACTGGGCCGAGATTGAAGAGCTGGGGTTCGTGTGGGGGATTCGATTTCTGGTCTGGTGCTATCGAGTCTTCGGACCGGCGGCTTTCAAGGCCGTCCTGTGGCCGGTGATAGCGTACTATTTCCACACCAACGAGACGGCTCGTCGGGCTTCACTTGAGTTCTTATCCCGGGCCTACCGGCAAGGCTCCGGCCATCCGGAGCTTGCCCAGCCCCCCACCAGAAAGACCAGTTTTAAACACTTTCTGCAGTTCGGAAGCTGCAATCTCGACAGGTTGGCGTCGTGGTGCGGGGCCAAGAAACTGACCGAACTGAACTTTGTCCAGAAGGACGAGTTTTTCGAGCACTTCTCCCAGGGCGTGGGGGCCGTCTTGATCAGTTCTCACCTGGGGAATATCGAGATGTGCCGGGCGCTGGTCACTCAGTTTCCCAAGATTAAGTTTCATATCATCATGCACACCGGACACGCCGGGATGATCAACTCGGTGCTCAAAGAGGTCAACGCCCAGGCCGATCTTCGCATCATCGAGGTGTCCAACATCGGTCCGGAGACGGCCACCTTCTTGAAAGAGCGGGTGGAGGCCGGAGAGTACGTGGTGATTCTGGGAGACCGCACGCCGGTGCACTCCCAGGGTCGCGTCTCGGAGGTAGAGTTCCTTGGAGAGAAGACTCAATTCCCCCAGGGGCCGTACGTGCTCGCTCATCTTTTAGGATGTCCGGTCTTCACCATGTTCTGTCTGCTGGAAAACGACCGATACAACCTGTACATAGAGAAGTTCGCCGAGAAGATTAAGCTCTCACGAAAGAGCCGGCAAACGGAGCTTCAGGAGCACGCCCAGCGTTATGCCGAAGTGCTGGAGCGCTACTGCCTGAGGCAGCCGCTGCAGTGGTTCAACTTCTACGATTTCTGGGGTTCTCAGGCCCCTGTGGAAAAGAGTGAGGAGCATCATGCCGCTCTTGCGCACTGAGGAAGCGGTGAGCTTCGGCGCTCAGCCGATCACGGTTTGCCAGATCGTGGCCCTCGCTCGAGGAGAGCAGAAGGCGGAGCTTTGTCGAGATCCCGAGTTTGCGGAGCGTATCGAGAGCGGTTTGCGCTTGCTGGAGAAACTGCTCGAAGAGGACGGTGTGATCTACGGGGTGACGACGGGCTATGGGGACTCGTGCACCGTGGCCGTGGACCGGGAGTTGGTGGAGGAGCTGCCTCTGCATCTCAGTCGCTTCCACGGGTGCGGTCTCGGTCGTCACCTGAGCTGTGAAGCCTCGTTCGCCACTCTGGCCGTTCGTCTTGCCTCCCTTTCCCGCGGCTACTCGGGTGTTCGTCTGGAGCTTCTGCAGCGACTGGTGGAGCTTCTCAATCACCGCATCGCTCCGGCCATTCCTGAAGAGGGTTCGGTGGGCGCCAGTGGCGATCTCACACCGCTCTCTTACGTGGCCGCGGCCCTGGTGGGGGAGCGTGAAGTCTATTTTGGCGGAGAGCTCGTGGGGGCCGCGCAGGCCCTCCGAGAGGCGGGCCTGCAGCCGCTGACATTGAGACCGAAGGAAGCGCTGGCGATCATGAACGGGACCACCGTGATGACGGCCCTCGGCTGTCTGGCTTACGCCCGGGCCGAGTATCTGACTCGCCTCTGCTCCCGAATCACCTCGCTCGCCAGTCTTGCTCTCAAGGGCAACCCCCAGCATTTCGAGGAGAAGCTGTTCGCTTTGAAGCCCCACCCCGGACAAAGCGAAATCGCCGCCTGGATACGTGGAGATCTCAAAAAAAGGACGGGCTCCAACGGATCGTTGCGCAACTCGGCTCGCCTTCAGGATCGGTATTCCGTTCGCTGCGCGCCCCACGTGATCGGGGTTTTGCGGGACGCTCTCCCGTGGATGCGCCGGACCCTGGAGGTGGAGCTCAACAGCGTCAACGACAACCCGGTGATCGATGGTGAGGAGGGTAGAGTGTTGCACGGCGGTCATTTCTACGGCGGGCACGTGGCCTTCGTGATGGATTCCATGAAAAACTGTGTGGCCAACCTCGCCGACCTGCTCGATAGACAGCTGGCTCTGCTGGTCGACCAGAAGTTCAATAACGGACTGCCTCCGAACTTGAGCGGATCAAGCGGGGTGCGCGCTCAGATAAACCACGGCTTCAAGGCTGTTCAGATCGGGGTTTCGGCATGGACTGCCGAGGCTCTCAAAAATACCATGCCGGCCAGCGTCTTCTCGCGCTCCACCGAGTGTCACAATCAGGACAAAGTCAGTATGGGTACCATCGCCGCCCGAGACTGTCTGAGGGTTTTGGAGCTGACCGAGCAGGTCGCGGCGGCCCAGCTGCTCGCGGTCGTCCAGGCTCTTCGTCTGCGGCTGGAGCGTCAGGAGGTCGAGTTGAACGATCTGAATTCCCGGTTGGTGGAGTTTTATCAACAGGTGGCCGCCGGTTTCCCCGGGGTGGTGGAGGACCGTCCCCTGGAGGGAGAACTGAGAGAAACGGTGGAGCAGATTCGCCGCCAGAGTTGGTCTCTCTATGAGTGAGCGAACGCTTGAGGCGGAAGTCTGTGTGAAGGTGCCTTTTCACGACGTGGATTCCATGAAGGTCGTCTGGCACGGCAACTACCCGAAGTATTTTGCCGCCGCTCGTTGCGCCCTCTTGGACAGCCTGGAGTACAATTACGACCAGATGGCTCGCTCGGGCTACGCCTGGCCGGTCATCGACATGCGGGTGAGGTATGTGAAGCCTGCTCTTTTCAATCGCGAGATTCTGATCAAGGCCAGACTGGTGGAGTGGGAGCATCGGCTGAAGATCGACTATCTCATCCGTGATAAAGAGAGCGGGGAGAAACTGACCAAAGGCTATACGGTGCAGGTCGCGGTGGATATGAGCAACAACGAGATGAAGCTCTATTCTCCAGACATTCTGTTAGAGAAGATCGGAGTGAAAGTATGAAAAGGTTCATACTGATACTCTTTTGGACTTTCTGGTTTTGCGGGCCCGCTCTTTGCCAGGTCGGTCAAGAGGCTCAGGTGTTTCAGCACGCCGTCAACGTCAAGGCGCCCGGCCCGGACTTTCTGGCCGTGAGAAGCAGCCTGGCGGGCGCCGCGGTGGTACGCAGCGACTTCAAGCAAAAGAAGACGCTCACCGTCTTGAAGAAGCCGATCGTGTCGGCCGGAAACTATATCTTTTCCAAGGATTACGGCCTCTATTGGAACATCGGCGCTCCCGTGGACACCAGCTACGTGCTCACCGATAGCTATATGGTGGAGAGGCAGAAGGGCTTCAAGCAAAAGGTCGTCACCCCCGATCAGCAGCCGGCCATCTTCGGTCTGACCGAGGTCTTCGAAGCGATCTTCGTGGGTGATCTCGATCGCCTCTCCCAGGATTTCGCCATCCATTTTGTAGGCTCGCCTTCGAACTGGACGATCGGGCTTGTTCCTCAGCGTGGACTTCTGAAGAAGATGTTTAAGAAAGTCGTTTTGGCGGGTGGCCAAACGGTGGGGGAGGTGAAGTTGTATGAGGCCAACGGCGATTCGACTCACCTGAAATTCGACAACACCACTCGACGGCCGCCCAGCCTTTCGGCGGCCGAGAAGAAGCTGTTTGCTCGCTAAGCTCGGGCCCAAGTTTCGGATCCCGTGGCTCGTCGCTCTGGTCTTGATGGCGGGCTTTCTCGTGGTCCGGGCCGTGGACGGCTTTCCGCTGGAGACCAACATTCTCAAACTGCTCCCGGACACGCGCACCGATCCGCTCACCGAGCAAGCCTACCGGCAGTTTGAGATGGCCACCGGCCGACGAGTCGTCTTTCTGGCCGGTGATGAGGCCGCCGCCGAAAAGCTTTATCAGGGCATGACAGACTCGGGTCTCTTCAGCGAGATTTCCTTCCGGGTCGACCCCGAGCGGACCCGCAAGATTTTTGAGCTTTACCGGCCCCATCGACATTCTTTATTGAGCAACGAGCAAAGACGGTTTCTGACCGCCGGAGAGACGGAAAAGCTGGTCCAACAGGCCGAGAAGAACCTCATGAGTCCGGTCTCCATAGGCAGCACGGCCGGTCTGGCTCAGGACCCTCTCTTTACTTTCATGGAATTTTTGAAGTCACTTCAGGCCGAAGCGGGCGCCTTCACGGTCGAGGGGGACCTGCTGGTCGCTCGACATCAGGACAAGGAGTACATCCTGGTCGTGGGCGAGCTGGAGGACAACGCCTTTTCGATCAGCGCTCAAGAACGCTTCGATCGGTTCTATCGAGAGATACGCTCGCAAGTCCAGGGGGTGGAGCTTCATTCCGCCGGAGTGATCCATCACGCCGTGGCTGGGACCAATTCGGCCAGACACGACATCTCCACCATCGGGATCGGGTCGATGGCTGGTCTGGTCCTGCTGATGTGGGTGGCCTTTCGCTCTTTGCGACCTTTGATGATAAGCTTCGTCCCGGTTTTGTTCGGGTTTGTTGCCGCCCTGGCGGCCTGTGTGCTGGTATTCGGTAAGGTCCATCTCTTCACGCTGGTCTTCGGAACCAGTCTGGTGGGGGTCTCTATCGACTACTCCTTTCATTTTCTGGCCGAACGTCTGAGCGCGGGAGAGGAGTGGGTCCCGGAGGCCGGATTGAGACACATCTTCGCAGGCATCACTCTGGGCCTTCTCACCAGTCTGGCGGCCTATCTGGCGCTTGCCGTGGCCCCCTTCTCAGGGTTGAGACAGATCGCCGTCTTTTCCACGGTGGGGCTCACCGGTGCCTATCTCACCGTGGTTCTTTGGTTTCCGGTGTGGCTTCGTTCCCCCTCGCTTCGATATCGGCCACCCACCCTTCGTTTGGCTCGGGCGGTCGTCAAGTTCTGGTCGTCAGCCAAGCCGAAAGGGCAGCTTCTCTTCTTCCTGCTTGCTCTGGTGGTCTTGGCAGTCTATGTCGCTTTCAACTTGAAGGCGGACGACAACATACGCGCTCTGCAGAGCTCACCCCGAGAGGTAGTGGAGCAAGAGGATTTCGTGAAAGAGATCGTGGGCTCGAGCAGCGGGACTCAGTTCTTTGTGGTGCGGGGCGGCACAGAGGATGAGGTTCTCCGGAGGGGAGAAGAGCTCGCCTCTCGGTTGGATATCGAGGTGGAAGAGGGGCGCATCAAGCGGTATCGCTCGATTTCCAGGGTCCTTCCCTCGTGGCAGCGGCAGCAGGAGGACTATCTGTTGCTTCGCCAGGAGGTGCTGGACCCGAGTTCGGCCGTCGGCCGCTACCTTTCGGACATGGGTTTCGAGGAGGAGGTGGTGTCCGGATTTCGAGAGAGCTATCAGCCGCTGGAGGTGTCGCCACTGACGGTGAAGGAGCTCATGGCTTCCCCTCTGGCGGAACTCTATTCCCAGCTCTGGATAGAGTCCGAGGACGGCCGTTCCTTAGCTTCCATCGTGGTTCTAGACGGGGTGACTGAGCTTGAGGAGATGCGCCTGCTCGCCGGCTCGCTCGACGGGGTGGCGTTCGTCAGCCGGGCCGACGACGTGTCCGCTCTTTTGCAAACCTATCGAAGGTTGAGCTCCTGGCTGGTGGCCGGAGCCTACTGTACAATCTTTCTTCTGATGTTGCTTCGATACCGACTCCGAAACGCGCTGAGCGTGATGATCCCCCCGGTGGGAGCAGGTCTCGCAGCGCTGGCTCTCTCGGCTGCCCTGGGGCTCACCCTGAACCTCTTCAACACCCTCGCTTTGATCATCGTCCTCGGAGTAGGCATCGACTACGCTATTTTCTTTGCCGAAGGGTCCGGAGATCGAGAGGTCGTCATGCATGCCGTTCTCTTGTCGGCGGTGACCACCATACTGTCGTTCGGACTGCTGGCTCTCAGCGGGACTCCGGTGATAAGCTCCTTCGGGTTCGTGGTCTTTGTAGGGATTTGCGTGTCGCTGTTGTTGGCGCCGATGGTGGGGGGCGGGCCATCGGTGGGCAAGCCGCCGTCGTTGTGACAAGAAGCAAGAGTATCGCAACTTTCTCCGAAAAACGCTCCATGCCAAGCTTCCAACACTTTCAAAACCAATCCGGACGAACGCCGCAAAAGCCCACCATGGCCAATCAGGACCTCAGTCTCAGTGGAGTGATGCAGTTTGCCGAGTCCGCTCGAAAGCTGAACTTCGAAGCAGTCTGCCGCGTTCAACCTCTGGTCAAGAGCTATCGGGACAAAGTCCAGGCCACCTCGAAGGCGATGCTCGAAGCCGAATCCGCCTTGGAAGGAGAAGCTGAGATCCCGGCAAGCTACGCAGCGAGCCTCAGCCTTATCAAGGAGGGCTTCTCGACTCATCTGGGCTCGCTGGACGAGTGGATGAACGCTCTGGGTCAAAAGCGAGAAGCGGACGCGGATAAGGCGATGGCCAAAGTGCAGGAGAGCGGCCGGCAGTTGGAAGATTCGCTAAAGGGGCTATCCGCGCCCACGAGCTAGCGACCGAGCCCCCGGCGCTGTCTGAACAGGCCCGTCAGAACCACAGCGCCTCAACCCCTCTTGTCAGCACTTGTCAAACACTCCATTTCGTAAACTCGTATACTAAAGTCACAACAATCAACGAAGGATTCCACAATGAGAACCTTCGGCGAGGGAGCCCGAATACGGGTTTTAGGGATGGAGGCAGAATAATGCTAGCAATAGCTCAAGCTAAGTTAGACGGTTCCGCTGCACGCACACAAGACGTGAGAGAAGTAGAGCCGCTACCCCCGCAATACGCAAACGACGTCGACTTGCAACTCATGATGCGAGTGAAAGCAGGCGACGATGAAGCTTTTAACGCTTTGATGAAAAGGCAGGAGAAGACGGTGGTGAATCTGGTTTACCGTTTTACCGCCAACAAAGAGGTGACCCACGATCTGGCCCAGGAAGTCTTTATGAGACTCTATCGCGCCGCGCCGCGATTTGAGCCCAGGGCCAAGTTTTTCACCTTCCTGTATCGCATCACGCTGAACCTTTGTCGCAACTACCGTGCCAAGGCCAAGCGTCGACAGACCTATTCGCTGGATGATGCCGGCGACGGGCAAACCGGACCTACACGAGACCTGGTCGATCCGACCGGTTCGGCCGAAGACGAGATTGCTCGTCAGGAGCTTTCCGTGGTGGTGAGACAGGCCGTTGATGCTCTTCCCGAGCAGCAGCGAGAAGCTGTGATACTGCAACGATTTCAAGGGCTGGCCTATGAGGAGATCGCGGAAGCACTGAACCTCTCGATTCCCGCCGTGAAGTCGAGAATTCACAGAGCCAAGCTCAATCTTCAAGAGAAGTTGAAGCCCTATCTGGAAAGAGGAGAGTTCGTGGCCTAGAGTCGAGCTCATAGAGTCAATGCGCGTGAGTTCATCTGCCTGAGGAGTGACTCCAAGGTCGTCCCGGGTGTCAGCACCTGTCAGGACAGTTGACTCCGTTTCGCGGTAAGATAGGAGTCTAGGAGGCAGCTTATTCGACATATATTAGCCATATTCACGATCTGCTACGCTTTCATACTGGCCGTCACCGGCTACACCGGCGGGCTGGCGATCGCCGTCATTACCACGGCGTTCTACATCTCCAAGGTGGAAGAGTCGGAGGAAGAGTTGTCGGCGCGCTAACCAGGACGCGTGAAGAAACTTTTGAATTCAAAACGCGCCTGTCAATAAATTGCCGAATCCCTGTAACATTCGTTGCATTTTATTAACATCCGGACCCTACGATCGGTCGGCCCCACGAGCTACTCTCAATAGAGAGATGAGTGTGCTCCTTAACCAAAGATCCTTCACGAAGCTGCCTGTTCAGCGCCAAGTGCCGGGCGCCAAGGCGACGACCGCCACAGCAAGTTCGGTGGAGTTGGTTCAGTTGAAGTTGAATCAGGGCGCGAGCGTTTATCAAGCCACCATCAAGCCTGCTCGCCCCAAGTCCACGGGCGCGACCCAGTGGCAGAGTCTTCCTACAAACTCCACCGCCCGACCCTCAGCGGAGAGACCGAAACTCCAGTTCAAACACTTCACCCAGCGCAACCAGGCGAGCGTTGCCCCCCACCCGTCTCGTCCCATTCCGGCAAATCGGCCGGTTGTGGAGCCACCGGTCAAGACCAACTCCCAGCCTCCCCGAGCCAATTTGGATTTGGGAGCCCAGCACGTCGCGCGAGGAAACGCTCCTTCGGTGGTGGGGGAGATGGCTCGAATCGCCAACCCCGAACTCCGCAAGAGAGACTCCCAGAACCGAGGACGACTGACTGCTCGCTTCTCCGCCGAACTTAAAGTAGCTTTGGGTAGCGGATCTCAGAACGGCAACAACAGCGTTCCCGATTTCGTGCCAAGCCACGGGGCCGCCATCTATCAGGCTACCGGCTGCAACTGCGTGGCCTCCTTCCTGGGCTTCGCGGGCACTCCCGAATAGGGGAGCCGCTTGAGCCGTAGGACCAGCAGCCCGATCGTACCGGATGAATTTGGTGATTACGATTCGCCCGTCCTGAAAACGCTGCGGGAGGTCTGGAACCGATTTCTCGAGGATGCAGCCGATGAAGACGATGTCCTTGGAGCTGTTCGAGAGGCTCGTCTGCAAGTCGATTCGCATATAGACAACTTGCAGGCTCAGGTTGATGCCAACATCTCCGACCCCGACGCGCCTCTCTTCCGCTCGGTGGCCCGTGCCTTCGTGGAGCACTTGGAGGCGCTTGAGCTCATGGAGCGGGAGTTCGACTTGTCTCCCGACGACCCGGAGTATGACGACTTTTTTGAGCGGGGGTATATGCTGGCCCAGGCAGCCACCAACCGCATGATGCAGGCCCACGAGGCGACGCTTGAGCAGATTGACAAAGAGGGATGGACCGCCTGTGGCTCCTGCGGAGCCCGCAATTTGGTGACCAATCGGGAGTGTCACAGCTGCCGGGTGGTTTTGCCCAAAGAGGTGCGGATGGTGAGTCAGAGAGGGCGGCAGTCGTTTCTGGCCGAGGAGGTGACAGTGCAGCCTTCGGTCGACGGAACCGTGACGGAGAACTTTCTGAGCGTGAAGAGAGCGGTCGACCGCTGGCTCGACCAACGCGAGGGGCTCTCTTCGGTGTTAGGTACCATCGGCGAAGTAAAGGAGAGCATGCGGTTGCATCTAGAGGACATCAGCCGGCTTCTTGATTCCCTGACGGCGGAGGAGCAGGGTGTGTCGTCTGCTCTTTTGGAAACGGACAATCGGGTGAGCGAATCTTTGAACTCCCTGTCCAGGCTCGAGCGAGCGCTCACCGAGCCACAACCGAAGACCGCGGTGGTCCGGGTGAGAATGGTGGAGCTGGAGACTCTGTCGAAGGGGGTCGCCGAGTCGTATCATCAACTGAAGCAGGCATACGAAGACGAAAAAGGCCGAGCCCAACGGCTCGGCCTTTCTCGCTAACCACTTTTGGTGTTTACGGCAAGGCCGGAAACGGGTCGGTGGTCAGGAAAGGGTCGGTGTCGAAAACAGCGTCGTTGTCGTTGCCGTCTCGATTGATCTGGTCGTCTCCACTACCGTCGTTGATGGGACCGGAAGCCTGACCCCACCAGTTGTTCTCGGCGTCGATGGTCAAGTTCGGAACAGCCAGGACGACGTAGGCGTTGACGACTTGATTAGCGATGTCGTTGTTGTTGATAACAATCCCGGTGCCGGCTTGGGCGAAGCCGAAAGCTTCTTCGCCGGCTCCGTCGGAGAGAACGACGTTGTTGGTGAACTCCGTATTCTCCACGGCGTCGTTCGAGAATCCCACGGTGTTCATTTCGGCCACGTTTCCGTTGATGGTATGACCACCGGTGCGTAAAGGTAGGGCGGCGTCCAACGTTCCTTGTAGGTAGACGGCGCCGGTCCAGCCTTGAAAGTGGTTGAACTCGATGGTGAGGTTGGAGGGGTCGGTGCCGGTGACGGTGAGGACACCGCGAGTTGAGGCGTTGACGCCGGTGTAGTCGACCACGTTATTACGGATGATAGAACCTGAGGCCTCGTCGTTGAGTCCGAAGCCCTGATCGTCGGCGGAGGCGACGGACGTACCGCCACCGTTGACTTGAAAGCCGTCGATGGTGACTTGATTGTCGATGTCGAAGGCGTTGACGACGGTTTCGGTGCCACGAGTGCCGGGATTGATTCCGGCGCTGACGCCGGCGTTAGCGCCGCGGATCTCGAGGCCTTCGAGGTCGGCGTCGTTGCTGATGACGATGATACCGTCGGTGCCCGTGCCGTCGCTGGTGAAGTCTCCGGAGCTAACCGTGATCACGCTGCCCTGACCACCGGATTGAGCAGCCACGGAATTCACGGCGGCTTGGATGGTGGTGAAGTCGGCCCCGCTGGGAGCGACGGTGACGTTCTGGGCTGCAGCACCTTGAATGTTGACCTGTCTGGAGTCGGTTCCGTTTCCGCCTTGACCGTCGGTGAGTGTGACGTCGAGGGTCACGGAGCCGAAGTTGGCGGTGTTGTCGGCCTGAAACTGAACGGCTCGCAGGAAGGATTGAATGTTGGCCGGGGTGGCGTTGTTGTTGAGCGCTACTGTGATGGTGTCGTTGGCGTCGTCATCGGTGACGGTGCCGATATCGGGTGTGTTGGGAGCGGTCAGGTCGATCCCCGTGTTGTTCCCGGTGGCCTCGATGGTCAGCGTGCCGTTGGCCAGGTTCGCCTGGTCGTCGGTGACGGTGGCGTTGGGGAAAGCCGCGGTGTCTCCGGAGCCTCTGGTGTAAGCCAGCGCTGCGTCGTCGAGATTGACTTGAGGACTTTGATTGGCGGCGGGGGTCACGGTGAGAGTGGCCGTATCAAAGAAGACCCCTTGAGCCGAGGTGAGGGTCCCGGTGATGGTCGCGGTGCCGGGGGAGAGGCCGGTCGCAAGGCCGTTCTCGTCGATAGTGGCCACGGCTTCATTGTCGGAATCCCAGGCTACTTGCCCGTTGAACTGATTGGTCGTTGTGACGGTGGTACCGTCCGAGAACGTCGTTTCTAAGACGAACTGCCGGCTCTGACCTACCGTCAAGGACGCGGTAGGGGGTTGGACGTCGACGTTGGTGATCACGCGGCTCGTGCCCGTGAAAACGAATTCTTCGGTCGAATTCCCGCAACCGACGGTCAGGACGGTGGCTAGAAATAGGGATAAAAGGAGGCTCAACGGCCTCTTTGTCTGTCGGGCCGTAGCCGACTGTTTGGGATTCATATGCTCTCCTCTGGATGGCAGTAGTTAATTTGGATTGGGAGAGGGTGGCTTATTGCGCCCTCATCCGGTTAGGTGTCAACCAACCTACGTGGCAGAAGGAAAGAAAGAGTGCGACTTCCGGATGGAGTTGGGGTATTCAGGAGGTGGTCTACCTTGGTAGACCACCCACCGGAGAGTCGGTCTTTAAGAGACCGTTTCGGTACGCTCGAATGACAGCGGTGGAACGGTTGGTCGCTCCGAGTTTGGTGATGATGCTGTGGGCGTACTTCTTTACCGAGGAAGGTGCGAGACCAAACTCGGCAGCGATCCCGCGGTACGATTCTTCGCGGGACATGGCGTTGAGAATCTCAAGCTCACGCGCGGTGAGTCTAGCGAATCCGGGGCTCGAGCCTTCGGTGTTTTGGGAGTAGGGGAGACCTCGTATGACGTTCAGAAGAGACCTGGCGGGCACTTGAAGACACTTTCCCCGTCCGGCGACCCTGAGAGCATCGACGATGTCTTCGTGGGCCGAATCGGCGTCTAAGTAGCCGCGCGCACCTGCGAGCAGAGTTTCTTGAAGCCCGGGGCTGTCGTTGGAAGTGGCAAAGACCACGGGGGCGACGTTTGGTTGGTACTGTAAAAGGGACTGAATGTCTTTCAAGTCAGGTCCGTCGCCGGGACGAACCTCAAGGACCACCACGTCCGTTGCCGTGTCGTCATTTCTGGTAGCTTGGATAAATGCGTCCAGGCTATCAGCCTCGGCCGTCAGGGCCAGGGTCGGCTCGGACTCCACAAGAGCTCGGATACCGCTCCGGAAGATTGCCCGGACCCCTACCAACGCCACTCGGATTTTTTCGCCTATGGTGGACTCACCCATAAGTCAACGATAAGCGAATCACGAAATCGACTGAGGAGACCAAAAGATAAAACGGCGACATCCTTTTGGGTACCGCCGCAAAGCTGGGTAGCTGTCTAGATCCGGCAGGTCTTAGTCGTCGCTCAGATCCCGCTTCTTGTAGTTCGGCTGACGATTGGAAAAGTCGGTGTCGTTCTCTTTGTTGCCTCGCTCGTTTTCGTAGGACTTGAGTTCGTTTTGATCTTCGTTGATCGGTTTTTCGTCTTCATAGCTTTTGAGCTCTTGGTCGGAGTATCGACCGCTGGGATCGGGAGCTTCTTGATAAGTGGGTACCTCGTCTGAGTCGACCGAGTGAAACCAGGTCTGTTGGCGCTGCGGCTGGGCCCAACTGGGAGCGCTCAGAGCGACCAGAAGTCCGAGTGCGAGAAATGAAGTTTTCATAGTTACCTCCGATAGGGTTTGTCTCCTAAAGATTGGCGAGGCGCGTGATTGTACCTTTCGGAGCTCCGCGTTCGTGGGAAGGGGGTTGACCAGCGACTGAAAAGGCAATAAACAACTATTCAAACCGCTTTAGGATGCTGAAACTACTCACCCCATATCGCTCGCTGATCCTGATGCTCGCCCTTCTGGGCCTGGCTGGTAACGGCGCCACGTTGGTCTTTCCCGAGTTGATCGGTCGGGGAGTAGACTCCTACACCCGGGAAGCAGCCGTTTCAGAGGCCATCGTCCACAACTTCCTTGCCGCTATCGTGGCGGTGGCCTTCTTGAGCTCTCTGCAGAGCCTGGTTCAGGTCTACACCTCGGAAAAAGTGGCCCGCGATCTCCGCCAACGGATCTCCGACAAGCTTTCCCGCCAAAGTTATAAGTTTGTGATGGCCCAGGGGGCGGACAAGCTGCTGACCAATCTGACCTCCGATGTGGACGCCATCAAACTGTTCGTCTCTCAGGCCATCGCGGGATTGCTGGCCTCCGTGGTCATACTAGCCGGTGGTAGCGTGATGCTATTGAAGATCAATTGGAAACTGGCGCTCGCCGTGCTCTCCATCATCCCCGTGATCGGGCTGACATTCGCGCTGGTCTTGATGAGAGTGAGAGTGCTGTTTAAAGAGAGTCGAGAGGTGGTCGACCGGCTGAATAAGGTGATCAACGAGAGCATCGTCGGAGCCGGTCTGATTCGCGTCCTCAATAAGATGGCCGAGGAAATGAAGCGCTTCGATCTGGCCAACTCTCGCTCTTTGGATGTGAACTTGAGCATCGTTCGTCACTTCGCGGTCATGCTCCCGATCGTGATGTTCACAGCCAGCATGGGCACGCTGATTATCTTGCTGTTGGGTGGCAAGTACGTGCTGGCCGAGCAGATGACCATGGGAGATCTGACGGCCTTCGTCAGCTATCTCGGTCTCTTGATCTTTCCGGTCTTTATGATCGGATTCATGTTTGGGATTATCGCGCGAGCCCGCGCCTCCTGGGAGCGCGTCTACGAGGTGTTGGATGCTTCCGACTCCGCCTTGAGCGGAACGGTGGAGGCCAAACTGGGCGGACTGGTGGAGGCGAAGCAGCTCAATTTGACGCTGGGCGAGAAACGAGTGCTATCGGACGTGTCGTTCACCCTGCGCCCGGGCACCCGAAACGCGATTATCGGGCCCACCGCTGCCGGTAAGACTCAGCTCCTCTATCTGATGACCGGTCTGACCGACCCCGAGAGCGGCTCTCTCACCTACGACGGCCGTTACTCGCCGGTCGACCTGAGACATCAAGTCTCCATGGTTTTTCAGGAGTCGGCTCTGTTTCACACCACCCTTCGCGAGAACATCGCTTTTCATCCCGAAGTGACGCCGGAAGGATTTGACAAGGCGGTGAGGACCGCGGAACTCCATGAGTTCGTGGAGTCGCTGCCCGAGGGCTTGGAGACGGTGGTGTCGGAGCGAGGGACTTCACTGTCGGGAGGTCAGAAGCAACGGGTGATGCTGGCGAGAGCTCTGGCCGTGAACCCGGACATCTTGCTGTTGGACGATTTCACGGCCCGACTCGATCAGCAGACCGAGAAGAGAGTTCTCGAAAATATGAGAACGAACTATCCGGGCCTGACCCTGCTGGCCGTGACCCAACGAATTTCGACCATCGCGGACTACGACAACATCATCCTGATGATGGAGGGCGAGGTCCTGGCCTCCGGCACTCACGCCGAACTCCTGGACTCTTCTCCCGACTATCGGCAGATCTTTGAATCGCAGAAGAGTACCCACGAGTATGAATAGGCTGCTGCTGGTCGAAAAGAAGAACCTGATCAAGGCTAGCATCGCTCTTTTGATCACATCCGGGTTGGGGCTGTCGGCGCCGGCCGTCCTGGCCTATGCCATCGACACCTACCTGATGGTCGGTGACTACGAGGGGGTGATGCGCTGCGGGGGCCTGCTCCTTTCGATCGCCGCGGTGGCTTTTGTCTCTCAATATTTTCAATCGCTGTGGATGGGCAGCATCGGTCAGCGGGTGGTGTACCGCTTGCGAGACGAGGTGTTTCATAAGCTGCAGAGCTTGCCGTTGGCCTACT
>Ga0207914_100350_pt1 | contig 20343 bp, 17 predicted proteins | sample DeeseametaMP2497_FD_184171 | JGI IMG/M metagenome (GOLD analysis project Ga0207914, IMG submission 184171) | Marine microbial communities from East of Antigua and Barbuda, Atlantic Ocean - MP2497 (SPAdes) | ecosystem: Environmental > Aquatic > Marine > Oceanic | place: East of Antigua and... | reverse complement strand
CTCTCGGCATGGCTGCATTTCAAGCCGCTATGGTCTGTCGCAACCTCAACCTCTTCGCGCCGCCGGCTAAGCTGGATGGAGACGAGCGCTTCTCAGACGGTCTTTCGGTCCTGGTACCGGCTCGCAACGAGGAGAAAAATCTGCCGGTCTTACTCGAGAGCTTACGCTCTCAACTCGACTGTCGATTCGAAGTGATCATCCTCGACGACAACTCCGACGACCAAACTTATCAGATCGCACGCTCGGCCTCCCAACTCGACCCGAGAGTCAAAGTCCACCGCTCGAAGACCCTACCCGAGGGATGGGCCGGCAAGCAGTATGCCTGTCACCAACTCTCAGAGCTCGCCGACTACGATCACTGGCTCTTCTTAGATGCCGATGTCGTGCTGACCGACCCCCGGGCGCTAGCCAGGATAGGGCGCTACATCAAAGAGTCTCCGGCTGCGATGGCGAGTTCGATTCCCCATCAAATAACCGGCACCTGGGCCGAACAAATGGTCATACCGCTGATCCATCTCGTTCTGCTCGGATTTCTTCCCTTCTGGGAAATGCGGCGCAACAAGCTACCCGCACTGGGAGCGGCTTGCGGACAGATGGTCGCGGTGAAACGAGACCCGTATGAAGCCTCGGGAGGTCACCTCGCCGTGCGCCACCGGCTTCACGATGCCACCGCACTGGCTGCTCATCTTCGTAAAGAGGGTCATTTGACCGACCTCTTCGACTCCACAACCCTGGCAGATTGTCGAATGTACGAGAACGCTAAAGACGTATTCCTCGGCTTTGCCAAGAACGCCACCGAGGGTATGGCGAGACCGTTCTTGCTCCCTCTGTGGACCTTTCTGCTGCTCAGTGCGAACGTCTTACCCTGGGTTCTCGCCCTCACCTCCACCGCTACTCCGATTCTGGCCACGGCCCAGCTTCTCAATCTGGCCGTTTACCTGGCCCTGATGGTTCGATATCGTCAGTCGGCCCTGGGTGCGCTGACTCGTCCTGCAGGTGTTCTGCTCTTCGTGGCGATTCAGTGGTTAGCCCTAATGGGCAAGTGGGTTGGCTGGAAGGCCAGCTGGAAAGGTCGAGCTTACGATCGAATTTACGATTAGGGCGAACACCCGTTCGAAGACGGGGTCGTTTGCCCCGAAAATGAGATTGTGATAAAATTCACAAGCTATGTCAGACTACGCAAATATCGGCATAATGTTGGCCGTCGCGGCCGCCATTGCCGGCTCCGTTCTGGGGATTTCTTTCCTTGTCGGACCGCGCAACCCAAACCCCAAGAAAGGGCAACCGTACGAGTGCGGCATCGAGGAGATCGCTCCCATGCCGAGCCGTGTCTCGATCAGGTTTCTCCAGGTTGCCATGCTGTTTCTCATTTTTGACGTCGAAGCGGTGGCTTTTTACCCTCTCGCTACCATCTTGAAAGAAACGGCGGACCTTGATGCCCAGTTGGGCACTTCCAACGCTCTCTTTCTTTTAGCGGAATTCGGTACGTTCTTCGCCCTTCTGGTGGTTGGTTATCTCTATGTATGGAAGAAAGGGGCGTTCCGATGGAACTCGTGACCCCTGGCGACGGAGGAGAGCAGCAGCAACAACAACAACAACAACAAATGCTGTACTCCTCCGATAGTTTTTTCCCACCCCAAGGGAGGACCTCGGGATTCGGGTTTGTGACCACGACTCTCTCCAAGGTCGTGGACCTTTTGGGTGCGGACAAGTATATCCGGTTGGCAAGGAAGCACTCCGTGTGGCCGGCACTTTTCGGATTGGCCTGCTGTGCCATTGAAATGATGGCTACCAGTGGATCGAGGTTCGACATCTCTCGTTTCGGGGCGGAGGTCTTTCGGGCCTCGCCTAGACAGAGCGACCTGATGATCGTGGCCGGACGGGTTTCCATCAAGATGGCACCGGTCTTGCGTCAGATTTACGATCAGATGCCCGACCCGAAGTGGGTTATCTCCATGGGAGCTTGCGCCTCGTGCGGTGGGGTTTTCAATAACTACGCCATCGTTCAGGGCGTGGACAAAATTGTGCCGGTGGATGTTTATGTGGCCGGTTGCCCTCCTACGCCCGAAGCACTTATCACGGCGTTTAACATGTTACAAGAGAAAATTGAACACGGAATTCCGCCGGGAGTCAGCCCTGCCGTGGCCCACGCCGAAAACCCCAATCTAGTTCGGCTGGATATGGCATCGATCGCTCCGTACCCTGGTTAGACGAGGTTTTTTTATGACAACCGTCTCTGAAGAGATGAGACAGCTGGGCTATGAGCTCAGTGCACAATTTGCCGACAATTTTCTCGGCAGCCGGGAGGATAGGGGGGAACTCACTTTGTGGGTTCTTCCTCCTGTTTGGCGAGAGGCCGCCCGGTTTTTGCGCGACGCAGGATACAACCACCTCAGCGACCTCACCGCCGTCGACTATTTGGATCGAGACCCCCGTTTCGACCTGATGGCGATTATGGCGAGTCATGTAAAATGTGATTTTGTTCGTCTCAAAACTGTATTGGGGTTGGGCGAACCGGTCGATTCTCTGGTCCCCGTCTGGACCGGGTCCAACTGGTTTGAACGAGAAATCTACGATCTGTTTGGCATCGAATTTCAAGATCACCCTGACTTGAAGAGAATCTTGCTGCCCGCGGACTACCAGGGCCATCCCTTGAGGAAAGACTATCCGGTGACCGGGCCCGCCGGCTCGCGTTTTCGGTGATAGGAGTCCCGTTATGAGTTCTGAGACAAAAGCGATAGAATATTCCGTCCAAGAGGAAGACCCGAGCGGCTACACGATCGTCAACATGGGTCCGCAACACCCGTCGACTCATGGTGTACTGCGACTGATTCTGACTCTCGACGGAGAGCGAGTCGTCCGCTCCGAGCCGGATATCGGCTACCTTCACACGGGCATAGAGAAGACCGCCGAGGTCAAGACCTATCAACAGGCCCTGACTTTGACCGACCGAATGGACTATCTCGCGCCCCTTTCCAATAATCTCGGGTACTCTCTGGCCGTGGAGAAGCTCCTCGGCATAGAGATACCAGAACGAGTTTCCCACATCCGAGTGCTACTGGCCGAACTGCAGCGGATAGCCTCCCACATGGTCTGGCTGGGAACCTCCGGCCTGGACGCCGGTGCGATGAGTATGTTTCTCTACTGCTTCCAGGAGCGTGAGATCATCCTCGACTTGTTTGAAGCCGTCTCCGGTGTACGAATGATGACTTCCTATATCCAGCCCGGCGGGTTGATGGCCGACCTCAATCCCGGATTTCTGGAGGCCGCCGACAAGGTGCTGACCGAGTTGGAAGGCAAAGTGGACATGTACTACGGTCTGCTGGAGAAGAACCCGATCTGGATGGAGCGCACCAAGGGTATCGGCATCTTGACCCCGGAAGTCGCTCGCGATTTCTGTATTACCGGACCTGTAGCCAGAGCCAGCGGTGTGGACTGGGATTTACGCCGAGACAGACCCTATAGTGCCTACGACGACTACGAATTCACCGTGCCGATCCGAACTCAGGGCGATAGCTACGCTCGATATATCGTCCGCATGGAAGAGATCGAACAGTCTCTGAAGATATGTCGCCAAGCTCTGGGCAAGATCACGCCTCCCGGAATCGGCGTACCTTATCGGACCGACGATCGAAAGATCGTGCCCCCTCCTAAGTACGAGATTCAGTACTCGATGGAGAGCCTGATTCACCACTTTAAGCTTTTTACCGAGGGTTTCACGCCCCCACCCGGCGATGTCTATCAAACCGTGGAGTCGCCCAGGGGAGAAGTCGGCTTTCACATGGTGTCGGACGGCAGCAACAAACCCTATCGGATGAGGGTAAGAACCCCGTCGTTTACCAACGTGCAGCTGATCCCCGAACTGATTCAGGATCTGGCCCTGGCGGACGTGGTGGTGATCCTGGCATCCATCGATTTCGTTTTAGGCGACTGTGATCGCTAGGAGACTTGGAAAATGAGTGATGTGAAAACAGAAGGCTTGCTCAGCCAGGAAACCAGGGATCGGATCGCCGAGCTGATGTCTCGGTATCCGAAGGCGCGCTCAGCCATACTGCCTGCTTTGCACGTAGTTCAAGAGCAGCTCGGCTGGGTGCCCGAAGAGGCCCAGGACGAGGTGGCGCGGATCTTCGACATGCCGCCGGCGGAAGTTCGAAGTTTGGTCACCTTCTATTATATGTACCACCGAAAGCCGGTCGGAAAGTATGTCCTGAAGGTCTGTCGCTCGATCTCTTGCTGGCTGCGCGGCTCGGAGAAGCTGGAACACAATTTATGCGAGCATCTGGGTGTCGAGCCGGGTGAGATGACCGAGGACGGAATGTTCACCGTGGTTCACGGTGAGTGCCTAGCCGCCTGCGTGAACGCTCCCTGTATGCAGGTGAACGACCGCTTCATGCTGGACGTTGACCCCGATAAAGTTTCCGACATCGTGGCTCAACTCAAAGCGGGGGACCCCAAATATCCTGCTGCCGCGGAGTCGTGGCAGAGACCGGAGGCCAAATAATGGGCACAAAGGTTATTTTCGAAAAGCTAGGTATCGACGGCATCGAGAGCCTCAAGGTTTATCAAAAAAACGAAGGCTACGAGGGACTGAAGAAAGCCCTCAACGACTATACGCCCGACGAGCTGATCGAGTACATCAAGGGCTCGGGCCTCCGCGGACGAGGCGGGGCCGGATTCCCCACTGGACTGAAGTGGAGCTTCGTTCCCAAGAATCCGGGCAAGCCCAAGTACCTCTGCGTCAACTGCGACGAGTCGGAGCCCGGCACTTGCAAAGACCGCGACATGGTCACCTATCTTCCTCACCAGCTGCTGGAAGGCATCGCCATCTGCTGCTATGCGGTCGGGATCGAGAAAGCTTTCATCTACATCCGCGGGGAGATGCTGGAAGGCGCTGAGATTCTCGAGAAAGCGGTGGAGGAAGCGGTCAAGAAGAAGCTCCTCGGCAACAACATTTTGGGCAAAGGATTCAACCTCGATGTGGTCGTCCACAGGGGCGCCGGAGCTTATATCTGCGGCGAGGAGTCGGCTCTACTCTCCTCGCTGGAAGGCGAACGCGGCTTCCCGCGTCTGAAGCCTCCGTTTCCGGCTGTGGAAGGTCTCTACGCCTGTCCTACCGTCATCAACAACGTGGAAACTCTCTCCACCCTGCCGGCTATCATGCGGAAAGGGGCCGAGTGGTACTCTTCCATGGGCACCGACCGCAGCAAGGGGACTCGGGTCCTCTGTCTCTCCGGCCACGTCAACAAACCCGGCAACTACGAGCTTGAGCTCGGTACCAGTATGCGGGAACTCATCGAAGTGCACGGTGGCGGTGTCATGGGCGGCGAACTGAAAGCCATTATCCCAGGCGGAGCCTCCGCTCCCATGCTCACCAAAGAGCACCTGGACGTCTCGCTGGACTTCGAAGCCATTGCCGAAGCGGGCTCCATGGCCGGCTCCGGGGCCGTGATCATCATCAACGACAAGACCTGCATCGTTCGGACCTGTCTGAACCTGGACCAGTTTTTCGAGGAAGAGTCTTGCGGCAAGTGCACTCCCTGTCGGGAGGGCACGAAATGGCTGGTCGACATCCTGACCCGTATGGTGAACGGACAGGGTCGAGAGGAAGACATCGACCTTTTGAAATCGGTCTGCGACAATCTCTGCGGCAAGTCTTTCTGTCCGCTGGGCGACTCGGCCACCTCTTGCATCACCAGCGCCTTTCAGTACTTTCCGGAGGAATTCGAGCACTACGTGAAGCACGGTTGCTCCATTCTTGACGCGAAGAAGGAGATGGCCGCGAACTAATGTCTGAAGAATTAGTCAATATCACCATAGACGGTCACCCGATCTCGGCTCCCAAGGGGACTCTCCTGGTGGAAGCAGCACGGCAAATTGGACTGGAGATACCGGTCTACTGCTATCACCCGAAGATGAAGCCGGTGGGTGCCTGCCGGGTGTGCGTGGTGGAGGTCGAGGGTCAACGCCGGCCTATTATGACGGCCTGCACGACCACGGTCATGCCTGATATGGTTGTCCATACCAAGAGTGAGAACGCCATCAAGGCGCGGGAGGGGATTCTCGAATTTCTGTTGATCAACCACCCTCTCGATTGTCCGGTATGCGACCGAGGTGGAGAATGCGATCTCCAGGACTTCACCTTGCGATACGGTCCTCCCACCACTCGATTCGTGGAGGAGAAGCGTCACTTCGAGAAATCGAAACAGGTCGGAAAAAATGTCGTCCTGGACCGCGAGCGCTGCATCATGTGCCAGCGCTGTGTGCGTTTTTGTGACGAGATCGCGATGGAGGAAGGCCTGGTTATCATCGAGCGTGGCAACCGATCTGAGATCGGAACCTTCGAAGGTCGCTCTTACGACTCGGAATTCTCCGGAAATGTTATCGAACTCTGTCCGGTGGGTGCACTTACCGCTGCCAGCTATAGATTTGAATCCCGTCCGTGGGAACTACAAAACTACGCCGGTATCTGCAACGAAAGTTCGCTAGGTACCAACATCACCTTCGATGTCCGCTATGACAAAATCGTTCGTATCCGCTCTCGGATCAACGATCTGCTCGACGACGGCTGGTTGACCGATAGCACTCGCTACAGCCATCTTGCCATCCATTCCGAAGATCGAATCCTGAAGCCTCGAATTCGAAACGAGAAAGGGGAGTTGGAGGATGCGAGCTGGGATAAAGCTCTTGAGCGCGTCGTCGCGGAACTCTCCAAGGAAGAGACCACCTCTGCTGTTTTGGTAGGGTCCAAACTCTCGGTGGAAGACGGGCATGCTCTGTTGAAGCTTGCCAGAGGAGTTTTGGAGACCCCCCACGCGGTTCACGAACACTCTCACGAACAGCTGTCGCTAGAACAGACTGTGACCGGTCAGGTGCACGGCTGCGATCAGGCCGATGTCATCGTTTGTCTCGGCTGCGATCCCGCAAAGAATCATAAGGCCTTCGAGCTTCGCGTCAAGAAGGGTCTTCGGGCCCGAGCCAAGCTGATCTGTCTGGGGACGGAACCGGCCATGGTCGGCTATGCCGACTATCAAGCCGAGGGCGAGCCCACGGAGTTGTGGGCCAAACTGGTCAAAGCGGTCAAAAAGAAGTCTAAAGAAGAAGAGGGTGGTCTGCGGATGCCCGGTCCTCGTCCGTGGGAAGCCGGCGGCGCCACCTCCGACGACTGGAAAGCTCTGGTGAAGGAGGTTCAAGGGGCCGGCAAAGTCCTGGTCGTCGTCGCGGGAGACCTGAAAGCCCAGGGGTTGACGGAGGTCTTCGCCGATGTGGAGAAGCTGGAATGGAGCAGCGCTCCTTACGGAGTAATTCACCTGCGCGACGGAGTCAATTCGCTGGGACTGGAGAACGTCGGGCTGGTGCCTTCTTGGCACGAAGAGTTGGCCGGCGTCTATCAAGAGGCGCTGGGTAGCTTCAACTCCACCGAGGGTCGCACTTATCAAGACGTTTCAAACTCCGGTAAGGGAGTTGTCCTGGCTGTGGGCTGCGACCCTCTGGCCCGCGAAGATGCCAAGAAGCCTTCCTTTCTGGTGGTCGCCGCCACTCATCCGAACGCCTCGACGGAGAAAGCGGATGTTGTTCTGCCCCTCTCTACCTGGGCCGAATCGAACGGAGTTTTCGTCTCCACCGACGGCACCGTTCAGTTTTCGAGACAGGCCATCGTGCCCCAGGGCGAGAGTCTCCCCGCTCACCAGATAGCTCAGCGGCTGGTCAACCTTCTCGAAGAAGAGCCCGCCGAACTTCTGACCCCTCGTGAAATTTACGCCGAAGTCGGACGGTTGAACCCGGCTTTCGCCGGCGCGAGTTACAGCGATTTCCAAACTCCGGGCCAGGTGCACTGGAGTTATCCGCAGCAAGCCCAGATCGGTATGCCGAGACCGGATCTTTCGGCCATTCCCGTGAAGAATCCGGACAATCCGATGTGGATGCCCACGATACCGACCGGCTCTCGAGTAGAAGAAGCCAGTCGCCTGCTGCGGGGGCAGACCTATCCTACCGTTCCCGGTCAGCGCGATCCACGAGAGATCGCGGCCATGCTGGGACTGACCAAATTGGCCACCGAGGCTGGGCAGCCGCTGTTGGCGGAGACCGTCTCTCCCGAAAAACGCGACGGATACATTCCGTTGCGAGTGGTACCGGCGTCTTCGGCTCAGTTGACCGGACCGACACCCGCCAATCGACATCACGAAATTGGAGTGGGAAGGTTCCGGCAAGTGGCGGTGCCGACCGCGCGGGCGGCCCTGGCCGACCCCGAGCAGGTTGCCGAAGAGACCACCGAAGAGGGGGAAGATAAAGAGTGAGTTGGGATTTTCTCCTTTTAGTTGAAACGATTCTGAGGGCTCTGATCACCTGCGCGCTCCTCCAGCTTTCGTTTGCCATGATGACGCGTTGGGAACGCCGGCTGATCGCCCACATGCAGTGGCGAGTCGGTCCAAATAGAGCGGGTCCCGCCGGCATCTTTCAACCTTTCGCGGACGGCTTGAAGCTACTTTTCAAAGAGCAGCTGATGCCCGACAACGCCAGGCCTTTCCTTTTCCTGATCGCACCGGTGATATCGCTGGTCGTTTCTCTCACCTCCTTTGCCGTCATACCGGTGCAGTTGGGAAATTTTCCTTTCCCCGTGAACACACCGGCAGAAGGTGGAGAGCACGCACGCTACCTCTTTCAAATCGGGGACATCAACGTCGGTGTCCTGTTTTTGTTAGGTATCACCTCTCTTTCCGTTTATGGAATCGTACTCGGGGGCTGGGCTTCGGGCAATAAATACTCCTTGATCGGGTCTATTCGAGCCAGTGCTCAGATGATCAGTTACGAGTTGGCTCTGGGGCTATCTCTCCTGTCACCACTGCTGATGGTCGGCTCTCTCTCCTTCCGAGACATCGCCAACTTTCAGGCTCAAGATGCCGTTTGGCTGGTGCTAGCGCAGCCACTCGCCTGTGTCGTCTTTTTCATTTCCAGCCTGGCCGAGACGAACCGCGCTCCCTTCGACCTTCCCGAAGCCGAGCAAGAACTTGGTGCCGGTTTTCACACCGAGTACAGCGGAATGCGATTTTCTCTCTTCTTCATGGCTGAGTACACAGCCATGTTTACGGTGGGTGCGGTGTTGGTCACGGTTTTCTTCGGCGGCTCCACCGTGCCGCTTCTGCCCCCACCCTTCAACGATTCGTTCGTGTGGCTCATCGCCAAGCTCTGGTGTGTGATGTTCGTTTTTATCTGGATCAGAGCCACCTTTCCGAGATTTCGTTACGACCAACTGATGAACATCGGCTGGCGCGTGTTGTTGCCACTCGGTATGCTGAACCTCGCTATCACCGCCGTCGGTGTGGCTCTCAGGTTTCCCTGGTGGGGGTTTAGCGTGGCCATCGTCGGAACCGTGGTCTTGCTCTACGTGGCCGGCAAACTAAGTCGTCGCGGGGAGCACCACTGATGAGTATGTCGGGGAACAAATTAAGGATTTACCATTATGGATAAAGTTATCGACGATCTGATCTCCCTGGGTAAGGGTCTCAGCATCACCTTCAAAAACTATCTAGAGAAGCCGGTGACCAAGCAGTATCCGGAAGAGAAGCGACCTGTGCCGAACCGCACCAGAGGCCGCCACGTGCTCCACCGCTATGAAGACGGTCTGGAGCGCTGCGTCGGGTGCTTGCTCTGTCAGGGGACTTGCCCGGCCGGTGCCATCTACATCGAAGCCGAGGAAAACGAAAAGGACGCTCCGGTTTCGAAAGGGGAACGACACGCTCGAATCTTTGATGTCGACCTCTTGCGCTGCATCTACTGCGGCCACTGCGAAATGGCATGCCCCACCAACGCTATCACCCTCGAGAACAACACGGCGCTCGCCGGTTTCACCAGAGAGTCGCTGCTACTTCATAAGGAAGATCTCTTGGAGCCCGAAGGCACCGCTACTCTGGGCACGACCGAATATTGGGATCCTAAGCCGCCGGAAAGCGTCAAGCATAAAGTTCCCTCCCAGACCGGACGGTTCGACGGGTCGTCCACTTCCGCCGCGGCGGTGGGACGTGGCGACCTGAAGCTCCACTCCAAGCCGATCAATCCCAAGGTCGAAGAGGAGGGCGATGATGAGTGAGTTTCTCATAGTTTTGGCGGCTCTGATCACTTTCGGAGCGGCCATCGGAGTCATCAGTAGCAAGGAAGCTGTCCACAGCGCCCTCTACCTGACGGTTCATCTCCTGGGAGTGGCGGCGCTCTTTTTAGCGCTTCACCATCAGTTCTTGGCGGTGGCGCAAATGCTGGTCTATGCGGGAGCGGTTATGGTCGTTTTTATCTTTGCCGTAACGACGCTCTCCCCTCATGAAGAGCCGCTGAAGCTGTTAGATCAAAACGGACTGCCGCTGGTGGGTGTGGGAGCGGGTATCTTCGCCTTCATAGGGCTCTGTTGGACCTTTCAGAACGGAGCCATCGCCAACGTGACGAATTCCACCGATGCTCCGGTCGACCTGGCTCCGGCTTCAAGTTTTGCCTACGACCTTTTCGGGCGGTTTCTCTTGCCGTTCGAAGGTACGGCCTTCTTGCTTCTGACGGCCCTGATCGGAGCGATTATCCTGGGAGGAAGGCGGCAGATCGGTGACGGTTAACTCTCCTGAATTTTTTCTTTTGCTTTCGGCCCTCGTCTTCGCGATCGGCCTGATCGGCCTTATCATTCGGCGCAACCCGCTGGTGATGTTCATGAGCATTGAACTCATGCTCAACGCCTCGAACCTCGCCTTCATGACCTTCAGTCGGTTCACCGACAAGACCCCCGGGCTCCAAGGCGGACCCGCCGACGGTCCGGTCTTCACTTTCGTGGTGATGACCATCGCCGCGGCCGAAGCGGTCGTGGGCCTGGCGATCATTATCACAATCTTTAGAAACAAAAGGACTGTCGACGTGGATGCGTTGGCGGAACTTAAGGGATAGAGGGAGTACTCGGAATGCAATTCGATTCTATGGCACTGACCCTCATCTTGCCTGTCCTGGGAGCCCTGGTGACCGGGTTGGTCGGCAATCGGTGGGGGAGAGGGATCTCCGCCGTGGTTGCCTCGGGCAGCGTTTTCCTGTCTTTTCTGGTCGTTTTGTCCAATCTTGTGACGGCTTGGCCCGCCGCCGAAGCACGCTCGGTAGACCTATGGAAGTGGGGAACGCTCACCTTCGGTAGCGGGACGACCGACATCTACTTCGGTCTTTATATCGATGCCCTGAGCCTGACTTTGATGACGGTCATCACCGGCGTCGGTTTTCTCATCCATTGGTTTAGCACGGAGTATATGAAGGGAGATAGCGACTTCACTCGCTATTTCTGCTATCTCAATCTGTTTATCGCGGCCATGACTTTGCTGGTGCTGGCCAACAACTTCATCCTTCTCATTATCGGTTGGGGGGGGGTCGGTTTCGCCTCTTTCGCCCTGATCGGATTCTGGCGCGAGAAACCCAGCGCCGCCGAGGCTGCCAAGAAAGCGTTTGTGATGAACGTGGTGGGCGATATCGGCCTTATGGTGGCCGTCTTCGCCCTCTTCCAAAATCTCCACGCTCTCGACTACGCTACTGTCCTGAACGACGGGGTCGCTACTATTCTGCTGGACAACAACCGGGGCGAGTGGTTGCCCCTCGTGTTGCTCGGACTGCTGGTGGGTGCCTACGCCAAGTCGGCGCAGCTACCGCTCCACACCTGGCTTCCGGATGCGATGGAAGGCCCGACACCCGTCTCGGCCCTTATCCACGCGGCCACCATGGTGACGGCCGGTGTCTATCTTCTGGTACGCACTCATCCGCTTCTGGAGCTTTCACCCGCCTTCTTACAGCTGGTAGCTGTCATGGGTGCGGTGACGGCCTTCTATGCAGCCTGCTGTGCCCTCTTCCAGAACGACCTGAAGAGAGTGCTGGCCTACTCCACCATGAGCCAACTCGGCTACATGTTTCTGGCGGTCGGACTGGGTGCGTACGGAGCCGCCGTCTTCCACCTTGTCACCCATGCTTTCTTTAAAGCGCTGCTGTTCTTAGCAGCCGGTATCGTGATCCACGCAGCCCACGGCGAGCAAGACATGCGTCGCCTCGGTGGACTGGCTAAAGACATACCCTTCACCGCCTTTATGTTCGGGGTGGGCGGCCTGGCCCTAGCCGGAATGTTTCCCTTCGCCGGCTTCTTCTCCAAGGAAGCCATTCTCCACGCCGCTCACGAGCAGACCTTTCTATTTGGAATGGGAGCTCTGGTGGCGCTGATGACGGCGTTTTACACCGGACGCGCCTATTTTATGACTTTTTCCGGTCCGCAGCGCGTGGATTCCCCTCATCTACCGGGTGGTCCCACCACTCTTTCCTGTTTGATCCTGACCGTACTCTCCATCGGAGCCGGTGCATTTGCCGCACCGCTCTCAGCCTTCTTCGATCCCAGCCACACTGTGGAAGGGTTTCAGATTCATACCGAGATCAACGCCTCCGGTATCATAGTGACCCTGCTGGTGGCTGCTTCGATCGCTCTGGCCTGGGTCATGTACGGCAAAGGCCAACAAGACAAGCTTGGGCGCAATGTGACTTTTAACAACTTCGTACGAACCGGATTTCAGGTGGACGCGGCCTACCTCATTTGGGCCAACGGCTTCCGTGATCTCGGCAGGCTCTGTGCACACGGTGTCGACCGCCTTTTCAGCACCTTGCTCCCCGGTCTCATATCAAGCTCCTTCTGGGGGATGGGACGGAGTCTCACGGAAACTCAAACCGGTCAGGTTCGTCACTACATGGTGAGCATTATGCTTAGCGTGGTGGTGCTGCTCTTCTACGCGCTCCTAGTGGGTGGAGGTGGCTTGATATGATGCTCAATCTTTTTATAGGCATCCCGCTACTTTGCGGCCTGGCGGCTTTCTTGATGAAAGACCGTGGCGCCAGAGCCTTCGCTATGGCTGTGACGCTGCTTCAGTTTGGAATCGCACTGGTGCTGGTCGGTGGACCTGAAGAGTCTCGCCACATCCATCATTCTTGGATTTCCGAGCTGGGCCTCAACTGGGCTCTGGGAATTGACGGCGCCAACATCCTACTGGTAGTCCTGACTCCGCTCATCTGTCTCCTCGCTTTGATGGCCTCTCCTCGAAATTTGGCCAATTCAGCGGGAATGGGAGCCGGTATCCTGCTCCTCGACGGTTTCCTGAGCGGGCTCTTTCTGTCCCAGAACTTAGGTCTCTTCTATCTGTTTTTCGAGGCGATGCTCCTACCGGCCTTGATGTTGGTGGCCATCTATGCCCGCAAAGACGGCCCCGAGACGGCTCTGCGCTTCTTGATGTTTACCCTAGTCGGTTCGTTGCCGATGTTGCTGGGTGTCTTGATCCTGGCCTTCAGCCCTGAAATCTCAGCGAGCAGTCTCGATTTTCAAGATCTTCAAGACAAAGTTCCCAGTCACCGCCAGATGTATCTCTTCTTCCCCTTCCTACTGGCTTTCATGGTGAAGATGCCGCTGCTGCCGTTCCACGGCTGGTTGCCCTCTCTATACCGAAACTCGCCGGCCTGCGTGACGGCCGTCATCGCGGCGCTCATGAGTAAGGCCGGCACCTACGGTCTGCTCAAGGTGGGTTTGCTGGTCTTCCCCGGCGGGCTACGCCAGGTGGGTCCGAGTCTGGCCATTTTGGCGGTCGTCACTATTATCTACGGCGCCCTTTCGGCTCTCGGTTCGGACTCGCTTCGGGAGGTGCTGGCCTATTCCAGTCTTTCTCACATCGGGATGATCGCTTTCGGACTGACCAGCAACACCGACAACGGGATCGCCGGTGCCTCGCTGCAAATGGCGGGACACGCTATCGCCACGGGCGGGCTCTTTCTGGTCCTGGCTTTGTTGGAGAACCGCCACATGCCGGATCGGATACGGCGTTTCGGCGGATTGTCGGAGTTTATGCCCAAGCTTGCCGCGTTGAGCCTCTTTCTTACCCTGGCCTCGCTCGGCCAACCCGGGCTGGGGTCGTTTCCGGGTGAGTTGATGATCTTGACCGGCACCTGGCCTTCCTACACTCTCCTCACCGTCCTGGCGACGCTGGGGATCGTGTTGGCCGCGGCCTACCTGTTGCGTTGGTATCAAAGAATGTTTACCGGGCCGGTCGGAACCTATCGCGAGCCCCGCGACCTCGACAGTCTGGAGACCTTTCTGTTGAGCGTCCCCATAGCTCTCAGTCTTTTGATAGGCTTCCACCCGCAGCCGTTCCTATCGCAAATCCAAACCTGGCTGGAGGGAGTCCTCTAATGCTTCTTTTCGCACAACTTCAATTGCCCACCGATCTCAGCTGGGTCGGCCTGGCCCCGATCTTGGTCCTGGGTCTCCTGATGGCCGTCACGCTCTGTCTGGAACTCCGAGACGATCCGGATCCGGGACAGCCGGAAGAGGACTCGGCCCGACCGGCCGTGCTTGGTCTCGGCGCCGTTTCCTTGATCGGCCTGATCGGGTACTACCTGAAGTTCACCGGTGGGGCGGTGGTGATTCACTTCCATCAGATGCTGGTGATGGACCGCATCTCCCAAGTTTCCGGACTTCTGATCGCCGTATGCGCGCTTCTCGCTATCCTCTCCGGACCGGACGAACTCGAGAGGCATCGTAACCGCAACGGAGGCGAATTCTGCGCGCTGATTTTCGCCGCCAGCTTGGGAATGATCTTGATGGCTTCGGCCGCCAACACGATCGTGATGTTCCTCGGCCTGGAGCTCTTCTCCATCGCCCTTTATCTGCTTTGCATCTTCTTTCCGGACTCGGCTCCCAGTCGCGAGTCGGGCATGAAGTACTTTCTTTTGAGTTCGGCTGCTTCAGCTGTTCTTCTCTACGGCCTGGCCCTGCTCTACGGGGCCACCGGTACAACCTGGATCGGGGAAATGTCGGGTCCGGAGGGTCTTCAGGGTGGATTGGCTATCGTCGGCACGGGCTTCGTGCTCTGTGGACTCCTCTTTAAATTGGCCGCGGTCCCGTTTCATTTCTGGGCTCCCGACGTGTATCAAGGCGCTCCCACCACGGTGACCGCTTTCATGTCGGTGGCCACTAAGGTGGCGGCTTTGGCCGCTCTTTGGCGCTTCGTGGAGCAGTTCGGAGGAGCTTCGGCCGGCCAACTAGCCCACCTCATCCTCTTTAGTCTCGCCATCCTCAGTATGCTGGTCGGAAACTTTCTGGCTCTCTCCCAGCAAGATCTCAAGAGAATGCTGGCCTACTCGGGTGTGGCCAACGGCGGCTATCTCCTCATCGCTCCCATCGTCTACGAAGATATGATGGGTCCCATGTTCTTCTTCCTGGCCAGCTATCTGCTGGGCAACGTCGGAGCCTTTCTCGCGGTGGCCCAGATCGAGGCGCTGCAGAAGGGTCCGGTGGACCGCCAGAGCGTCAAGGGTCTGTTTCATCGCAACCCCTGGGTTGCGGGATGCCTGGCACTGTGCCTGGTCTCCCTTACCGGCTTGCCACCCACGGCCGGGTTTATGGCGAAGTTCTTTCTCTTCGGTAAAGCCATCAACGTCGGAAACCTGCTGCTCCCGATCTTCGGTGTGGTCGGCTCGCTGATCGGTGCGGCCTACTACCTCGGCACCGCCATCACCCTGTTTGCGCGCACCGATGGAGCCGATGATTCAGCCACGGAGAGCGAAGAAGTCGTGGACGACGAATCGATAACTTCGACCTCGCAGGCGGCGCTCGCCTTCTGCAGTCTCGGTGTGTTGGTACTGGGAATACTCCCCGCCGGTTTCCTCCACTGGATTACCCAGTAGGAAAGAGTTCTAGGAGTCTATTCGCCGGCTCGGATCTTCTGTTTGATCTGGTGGCGAGTGGTCTTTTTCAGGCTCCGCGCGGAGCCCATGAGGGTTGCGACCCATCTCAGGTCATCGCTGTTTTCCAGTAGGATCTTCACCATCATAGTGATCGGCACGGAAAGAAACATCCCGATGGGCCCCCAAGCCCATCCCCAAAACACCAAACTCATAAAGACGATAAGGGGACTCAACCCCAGGTGTCGTCCCATCAAGGTCGGCTCCAGGAAATTGGAGACCGCTGTATTGACCACGATATAGCCTATCGCCAAGACCAGCACTCCAAGCCAGGTCAGGCTGATACAGCCCAGCAACACCGAGGGTACGGCCGCGATGATCGAGCCGACCACCGGGATGTAGTTTAGCACGAACGCTGTGAGTCCCCAGAGAACGGGGAAATCGACTCCGACCACGGCGCAGAGTATCCAAATCAAAACACCGGTTACCGCGGAGGTGACGGTTTTCACGAAAAGGTAACGCTGAACGTCGACGGTGACCTTCTCCAGACGACCTACGTCCACGGTGTCGGATAGGGCGGCCCTGAACTTGACCCGATAGTCGGCTGCTTCCAGCAACAGAAAGACCAGAATGACCAGAGCCGTGGCCACCGAACTCAAGCTCCGAGCAGCGCCCTGCAAGACACTTGTGGCCACACCCATGATGACCTGTTCGTCGATCTGGTTGATCCGCGACGGCAGTTGCAGCCCGTATGGCGCTAGATGCGCCTGCACTCGCTCGAAGAGCGCCCCGAAATCGGACCGATAGCCAGGCAAAGCCTCCGCTAGCCCGTCCACCGACTCCGCGGCGATAGCGCCCAGGAGTATCAAAATGCCACAGAAGAGAGAGGCCACTAAAATGGCCGCGACCGGTCCCGGCACCCGCCGATTCTGGAGCCATCGCAAAGGAAGTGCCCCGGCGATAGCGATGAGAAGAGCAAAGAGGAAGGGAGCCAGGATAGCCCTCATCTGGACCATACCCGCTCCCACGATCACGGCGGCGGCGGCTCCGACCAACAGGCGGTGACCGGTGAACTTCGGACCCAAGGCGCCCAAGAGCCCTTCCGTATTCTGGGCCTCGTCCAGGACCGGCTTGGAAACGGTATCGGTCTCCTGTTTTTCTTCAATTGTACTCGTTGGAGTCGTCAAGAATCTTTATCTTTCCACGAATTGGGGGGTACCCAAACGACTAGAAACCCTTCGATGGAAGGGTCGTCGGGACGGGGCCACCGTACCAGCGCCCCCCACTGCAGCCCGCCGCCGGGTGGTTGTTCGATGATCGCTACGTGCCAGCCTTTCTGGCTCTCACTCAACTCGATGAGTTCTTGTAAAAACGGATTCGGAGAGCGAAAGGAAGACGCTCGACTGTAGCGCTCCCGGAGTAGCTCGTCAAGATATTGAACGCCCCCGTCGGGAGTGGCTATGAGTTGGTTGCCCCGGGCCATCCAAGCCGGTCCGGAGTCTTTCTCGAAACCGCTTATGGTGGTCGCGTGAGACCAGGTCGATTGGAGGTCGACCACATTCAGAGGAAACCTCCGCTGCAGAGCTCGCTCCACCGGTTCCCACGACTTCACACCGGTCACTAGCAACTTTCGCTCCTTCCATTCGGCATACAAGAACGGAGATGTGAAGGCCCCTGCAAGCTCTATGTAGGGCTCGAACTCCCAACGCTTCCACTGCTCCACGAGTTGATTTCGAAGCTCTTCGCTCAAGTTCAAGCCGGCCGTGTCAAGCAGCAGAATGCGGCTGGCACGAGCAGGTATGAGGCCCAAGGCATCGAGGGGAACGCCGCCACCTGCGGGACGGTAAAGAGAGGTGTCGAGGTGACCCTCGAGAGGACCGGCAAACAGCATCTTCCCGCTATCCGGCTGATAAAGGGAAGCACGAATCCACTGTTCATCGACTCGTTGGCTGACCATCGCCCTGGGGTAAGTGGAACGACCATCGCCGTCGGGTGCCAACCTGATAGGTGTAGCCCCCGTCGATGCAACTTCTAACAACTGACCCGGTTTAAGTTGAGGAAGTGGTGCCGGCAGGAACGGAATTTCGGACAGGCCTTCCAACCCCCGGGTGTCGAGAGTAATTCGGAGGCCGGAAAGCTCGAGCTTCCGCCATCCCAAATCCCGGCCGAGATAGGGTGGCGACCAGGGCTCGACCGGAGTCGATTGCCAGAGAGCGAGGCTAACGATGCCGACCAAAAGGATCAAGACGGCGGGCCCGGTGTCCTGTTTCATCGCTGTATGCTCACGGCGAGGAGCTTCTCTTTGATCGACCCCGGACCTCTAAGAGGGCAGGAGCCGATCCCTTCAACCCGAAGCTAGGGGCGAGGAATTAATGACGAGATATTGTGATAACTGCGGCGCTTCGCTGCGAGAATCCGCCAAGTTTTGCGGTCAGTGTGGACACTCAGCCGTACCGGCTGCGTCCGCCCCGCCACCGCTAGAACCACCGCGACACTCCGGCACGGTTCGTCCCTCTGCCGGGATGTCGGATCAAGGCGGTCCGCCGCCGATGGGTCCGGTGGGGGAGCAGCCTCCACCCCCCCAATACTGGGAGTCCTACGACTACCCGTCGGTTGATCCGAATTCTCCGCGAGACTGGATTGAGAAGAGCGAGAAGGGTCCGCAATCGGACTACGACGCTCCTGCCGCCACGCACACTCCGCGCTTTCGACCGCAAGACGCTTCTCGCCCCCTACCACCACTCTCTTTTGGTGGGCCGGCTCCACCGGCCGGGGCTCGAGAAAAAGCCCGGGATATCGCCCGCAGCTTCGCCATCAGCGCAGCCGGGATCGTGCTGGTACCGCTGCCCTTCAGCGACCTGGTCTTCTTGATGCCGATCCAGACCGCCATGGTGCTGTCTATCGGGAAAGCCTACAACGTCAAGGATCCGCCGGAGAAGACCCTGGCTCACATATCGGCGGCTTGCGGTGCCTCCGTCTTCGGCCAGATCACCACTCTCTTCGTGGCCAACCTGATTCCCATTATCGGGAAACTGGTTTCCGCGCCCTTCGTATATGGATGGACCTACGGTCTGGGAGAGGTCGCTATTCGCTATTTCGAGGCTCAAGGAGAGCTCCAGGGAGACGAGTTGAAAGCCGTTTTCAAGAAGGTCTCCAAGGACGCCACCAGAGCCTTTCGAAAGAACGAAGTCAAATCGGTGGAAGACAGTTTCTCACATTTGAGAGACCATCTCTCTCCGGAGGAATACGAAAAACTTCGCAAACGATTCTCTTAGGATCTCATCATGCCGCTTGCCCCCCCGCTTTTGGAGTTGGAAGATACCGTTCAGCGAATCCTCGCTCAACAAACTGTTGAGCAGGAGACGCTGGCCGCCCAATTCGCCGGCGTCCGCGCTTTCATCTTGGAGTCCGAACGTCTCTTTCGAGAGGTCGAGGAGACCCTCTTCGTCGATAAAGAGGGCGCGCAGAAGCTTGAGCTCTGCGCGCAGGAGATGGCTCATAGCCTGGACGCCCTGGACAGGCTCCAAGACGCCGTCACCAACCGCAAGATGTTTGTCCTGAAAGAGCGGCTTCAATCGTTTCTGACCAGTCGCGAGCGCTGCTTGGAGTATTTTGCGGAGTTTACCGAACGGGCCCGACAGACTCCGATCTATAGCCCGGTGCCGGCTTACGACGCTTTCATCAAAGCCGGTCTGAACGTGCTCGACGGAAGACTCGAAAAAGCCCGAATTGAAGACCGCTTCCCAGAAGTCGTGCCGGAGCTTCAGAAGGCTCAAAGGATGGTCGGAGTGTTGCAGAGGCTTCACAAACCGCCGGCCGAACTCATGGACGCTCTCAAAAGCGGTCTGCAAGGACTGGAGTCCGGGTACGGAGCGGTTCACACCTATTTGCAATCCGACGATAAGAAGGCACTGGAAGACGGTCTCAAGCTGATCGGTAGCTCCAGCGCCATTCTTCACGATCAGTTTGGGAAAGCCGAAGCGCTTGCCAGGGCCGAACCCCGGTTTACCCGATTTCGGCCGCTTGAGGAGTGGCTTCGCCTGAAGCAGTACGTTCGGCAAAATCCGCACGATGAAATCCCCACCGGATGGATCACGGAGACCGTCACTCAGGTCTTCTACGTCTGGGATTTTATGCTCAACCAGGCCCTCAAGCTTCTCAACGATCCTCTTCTGGTAGGCAGCGAGGTCGAGGGTGGTCTTTCACCAGCCTTGCTCGAAGAGTGCTTCAAGTTCAGGGAAATCGCCCAAACCCAACTCATCCCGCTGACCGGCGACGCACTTCTCAACAGCGACGAAACTCTTTGGACCACCCACATACCGTACCTTGAGAAGCTTGGCGACGCTATTGAGGCTAGCCATCAAGCTTTGGAAGAGCGGATGCTCCCGTTCAAAGAGCTACCGGGATTGGAGCGAATCGTCCATCTGAAGGAGATGGTCAAACGCGGTCAAGCCGACAAGGCTTTGCTACGACAAGAATTCGCCGCGCAGTTGGAAAAGGTGGAAGAGTTGATCGATTCGGTGAGAAGCGGTGAGGACCCGGTCTCTCGAGAGTTCGACAGCGTCCTACCGACACACCGAGCAGCCTTCATGGGAATGATGGAAAACCTGGAGGACGACGACTGGGAAGCCATCG
>Ga0207914_100349_pt1 | contig 20418 bp, 17 predicted proteins | sample DeeseametaMP2497_FD_184171 | JGI IMG/M metagenome (GOLD analysis project Ga0207914, IMG submission 184171) | Marine microbial communities from East of Antigua and Barbuda, Atlantic Ocean - MP2497 (SPAdes) | ecosystem: Environmental > Aquatic > Marine > Oceanic | place: East of Antigua and... | reverse complement strand
GGTTCCAGGTCGGCTGCGCGATGGGCGAACACGATTGCAGCCAGCCGCCGGCCTATGGTCGCCTTGCCAAGCGGAGATGGCGCTTTGCGCGGAAGAACCTTGCCCGTCTTGGTCCGTCGTGGTTCGAGGGGGACAAATCCGGTCTCGGCGAGCAATGTAAGGAACGCGGCCACAGTTGAAGGTGTGGCAGGCAGCGGCCGGTAACCACTTTCGCGACACCAGGCGCAAAACAGCCGCCAATCCGACTTGTACGCGCGCAGCGTGGCATCGGCCGAGGCACGGCCTACATAGCGATCGACACGCTCGCGGTCGTCGGCGGTCAGATCCGGAAGGTAAGGCTCGAGGCTCTCCACGGTATCGAGAAGGACCATCGCACCGGCGAGGACAGCTTCGAGATCGTCAGCTACTTCTGCCGGAGGCGGAGGAGCGGGGGGGACGTCGCCGTTCATCATGGCAATAGTGTCAACCGCGACGGAAGTGGGACTGCCTGAAGGTCTCGCACCTTCATAGGCAGCGATAGAAGATTCACGGCATCCTCATCCTGATCCGCGAGATCCCACTGAAGGTTGAACCGGCGATAGAAGGCCAGGCGTGGATCGTCGTCTTCAACATCCTGCTTGTATCGCTTGAGCTCGACTGGGCGGATGTCAGCATCAGGATGGTGACGCTTCGCCCAATCGACCATGAGGTTGAGGGCGACAGTACCGATGCCCTGGCGATGCCAGGTTGATGGGTCGACAACGTTGAAGCCGTTTGAGAGCCGGACGCCCTGGTGACGACTGAACGAGGCTCCAGCGCGCATCATTATCTTCGCGCCGTCCAGGTCGCGACCCGGAACGAGCTTCAGGGTTTTCGCGCCCTCGACCGCCAGCAGCAGTTCGAGCTGCTCATTCGTATCCGCAGTCTGATGTATGATCAGCGTCACCGGATCCGTTTCACCCTTCACGGTGGATTGCAGGCTGTACCGAGCGACCATGATTTTCGTCCTTGAGTGATCCTTTCGAAGGTATCCAACCCCCTCCTAAAACGCCAGAATGTTTTTAGCAGGAATCAGTCTTATCGCTAATTACATAAGTGACATTGGCTGCATGAACGGTCCAGCCCTCGAGACAATGTCGGATCTGAATGGATTGGCATCAAGCGAGATTTGTGGCATAAAAGGCACTTGATGTCATTCGATGACGTGATGGTGTGAAAATGGTCCAGGTTAACATAACTCCCAATGGGCGCATGAGTTTGCCCATCGACATTCGTAAGCGGCTTGGCTTGGAGAATGGCGGCTCGGTCATCGTCGAGGAAACAGAAACGGGCGTCGTTCTGCGCACTGTCTCGCAGGCGGTGGCGCGGGCGCAGGCCATCGCCAAGCGCTACACCGAAGGCAACCCAGACGCGACCGTGACAGCGTTTCTCGCCGACCGACACGCCGAGAGCGGCGAATGAGCAAGGTCGTCCTCGATGCGTCCGCCGTGCTTGCGCTGCTCAAGGGAGAGCGCGGAGGAGCGAAGGTGGCTGGAGTATTGACGGATGCGGCGATCGGTGCGTTCAATCTGGCCGAGGTCGTTAGCCATTTTGTCCGGTTAGGCGCGCCGATTGAAGAAGTGCGGGAGATGCTCGGTGCCTTGCCGATGCGGGTTGTAGCCGCTGATGAGGCGCTGGCGTGGGAGGCTGGCGCGCTGCGCGCGCTGACTGCAGAAGCGGGGCTGTCGCTGGGAGATCGTTTCTGCCTTGCCCTCGCCAAACGGGAAGGCGTTCCCGCCTACACCGCCGATCAGGCCTGGAAGAAGGTGGCCGACGCCGCCAAAGTGAAAGTGACGGTCATTCGTTGATATGAGTACGCCTTCCTCGCCGACCGCCCCCGATCCGACGGCATTTGTGGCAGCGATGCTCAATCTGCCGGATACCGGCAACAAGGGGTTTGAGGGCTTCGTGCGCGATTGCCTTGAGGAGTTGCTGGGCCAGAGCTTCCGGCTCATGAAGTCGGGACACCAGCACGGAATGGATGGCGCGAACGACGCGCCAGCCAATGGCCTAGCGATCGGCTTTGAAGGCAAGAAATACGGTTCCAATAGCAACGTTTCGGTGGCTGAGGTCCAACGCAAGATTTCGGACGCTGCGGTCAACATAGATGCGTTGGACCTCTGGATCCTCGCGACCACCACCCACATCACCCGGACCGACCTCGTCAAATTTCGCGAAGTCGGCGCCGAGCGTGGCATACAGGTTGAGGTCCTCGACCCGTCGGGGCGCGAGGATCGGCCGAGTTCGCTCGCGCTGCTGGCTGCGTCCGCCCCCAACGCCGTCAAAGCCCATCTTGGCGAAGGCCCAGCGATAACCGGTTATCTTGCTGCGATCGCGGCGGACGACGACTTCGTGGCAGATTGCGCCCGCGTCTTCGAGCCGTTCCGGCGGGGCGACGTCGGCTATGCGTCGACAAGGGTCGCCGGTGCGCGCTGGCTCAAAGAGGCCTTCGAGGATGATCGCGTCGCGATCGCACAGCTTCAATGCTACGGCGGTCTCGATGCGCCCGGCACGATCCGGGTCGCGCGCGCGGCCCCAAGTGCCGCATTCGAGCAGTGGTGGACGATGCGTCCCCTCCTCCCTCTTGCTGTCCTGGGCGCTGAGGGCGTGGGCAAGACCTGGAGCTTCCTCGCCTGGTGGCAGGAGAAAATGGCAGCGTCCCCCGATGCGCTTCCGCTCACGATCGTCGTGCCTGCGCGTGGTCTTGTCGCACCGCCCCTCATGCCCCCACACCGCTTCCTCGCCAGACTGATCGCTCAGCGTGTTCCAGGCCATGACGAAGATTTCTGGGAGCGCAGGATACAGCTCTGGACCCGAGCACCTGCTCAGGCGCCGCGCATTCTGCTGGTGATCGACGGCCTCAACCAGGAGGTCAATTTTACCGACTGGCAGAAGGTCATACAGCCATTACAGGCTGGTGGCCTTGAGGGTCATGTTGCGATCGCCATGACCTGCCGAAAGGAATATTGGGAGGATGACCTCAAGTCCCTCGCCAACCTCCTGCCCCAGGCATGGCCGGTGACGGTCGAGGATTTCACGGAGACCGAACTCGACGAAATGCTGTCGCGCTACCGCGTTCCTCGCTCGGAGTTGAGCGAAGAGCTCCTCAAGCTGATGGCGATCCCCCGCTATTGCCAGCTGGCCATCCAACAGCGCGAACATCTTCAGGCAAGCGGCGACATTACGATCGAGCGCCTGATCTACGAGGATTGGCGGCACCGTCTTAACCTCCATGGTTCAAATCTCACGCCGAGTTCTGAAGATTTCCATCAGTTCCTCGCTCAGGAGGGTAACCGGCTCCGCGCAGCCATCGAGGATGACGCCGATGCCGAATTGCACCTGACGCGCAAGGACATGATCGAAGCGCTTGGATCGGAAAGTGGAGCCGCCGAGCCTGCCCTTCGAACGGCACTCAGCGAGATCATTTCAGGCAATTGGGTGGACCGTGTGCCTGGGAGCGCGCACCGCTTTCGTTTGAAGAAGGATCGTGTGCCCTTGGCGCTGGCCCTCGCGCTCATCGCCGATCTGGACCAGGCAGGAGCAGGACGCGCGGATCGACTGGCGCAGTTCATGGAGCCGCTGCGCGGCACCGACCGGGGCGTCGATATCCTGCGCTGGGCAGTCACCGCTTCTCTTGTACGCCAGAGTGCTTCCAGTGAAACCTTCATGCTGTTGCTGCGCGACTGGTTCTTCCAGCAGAATTTCGGTCGGCATGATTTTGCCACGCTGAACCGATTGATCCCGGGTGCGCCGGAGCAGTTCCTAGATTTCGCCGAGCAGATCTGGCTACGATACAATAGCTCTCTTCGTGACGAGAACATCTTCATCACGGCATTCGCGGACGCGGCCAAGTATCCGGTCTTCCGCGATGCACTGGCCAACCGCCTGTCCCGATGGCTCGGCTATTACTGGGTCGATGCCACCCGGCTCCGGATCGCAGAGCGGAAAGCAACCGAGGATGACGCGCACGCTGTGACCACCGCGGCGCTGGAAGAGCGGCATCAACGCTGGTCGGCTGTGGAGGAGGCCTTGGCTCCCGCAATCAGCACGACGCTGCAGAAAGTTGAGATGCCCGAGCGGAACGAGCGCGACTATAGCGGCTTGGCAGGGAGAGCGCTTGGCATTCTGTCCATGTTGCCGCGACAGCCCTTTCTGCCTGCTATTTTGAGCTGGGCTGCCTCGCGTGCCATCAGCGAGGCGCTTGGCCCGTTTGACGCAATGGGATGGGTGTTGCGGATCAATCCTGTCGACGGCGAAGAGACGGCTGCTACTCTTCTGGGGCTGGCGCGCCGACTGATTGATAGCGGCGATGACGTCGGTCGCGACGTTGCCCGCCTTCTTCTCGACGGCCTCGCCTCGCCGGATGCAACCAAGCTGCGGGCTGAGCTGCCTGCCGTGGAGCGGCGCACCTGGTTCGGGCCCCGCGCCACCGTCGATGAAGCAGGTGTGGCCCATTTGCCGGAGGTTGCGAGCGGCAGGACGGGGGACGAACCTCTCGAGCGGTTCATCCCGCTCAAGGAGCTGGCATTCGATCCGAACGTCACGCTGGCTCCAGAGGATCAGGAACTCCTGGTCGCCGCGGCCGAAGACACCGATGCGTCCGCCGTGTTCCTGAGCGCTATGGGGCAGGATTCAGCGGACTATGCCTTGCTGCACAGTATGCCTGTGCTGGCGCGCTGGGCGCCCGAGGCGTTAACGGGTTTGATCCGGCGGATCTTTGCCAGCGCCGAGACGCGTCTCGCTTCGAATGAAGGTGAAGGCGAGGAAACGCTCATCCGGCTGGCCAAGGAGATCGGCCGATACTGGCCGCTCCTCGATGCGGAGACCCACGAGATGTTCGCGCGATCCGTCGCCCCCATGCTGGAGCGCTCGCTCCTCACCAGGAAAGACAGCGACTGGCTCCATGCCCAGATATCGCGTCTGGCAGGGAAAACAGCGGCGCAGCAGATCGCAATCTTCAAGAACGACCCCCACGGCCCCTGTTTCTACACGGACGAAGTCGCAGTCTTCGCCACCCCTGTGGAGGCGGACTATGAGCTCATCCGGCCTTTGCTGGCTGGTGAGCACCGTCAACATTGGATTTCCTATCTTGCCAGCGTCGACCTTAGCGAAATGCCTTCCAGCCTCGCGGAAGACCTTGTTGCCGACTTTGCCACCGACGGCGATGTCACCCGGCGGCTGCTCTTCCTGATCGCTCGCCGCAGCAACCAGCCCTCCCTCCTTCGCGCCCTGGTCGATACCAAGTGGAGCTGCGCTGCCGACACCGAAATCAATGAGGCGGCGAATGGGTCGCTCGTGTTGATCGCGGCCGCCAGACATTTCCCGGTGCCTGACCTCGACACGCGCATCGATCCGGTCGCGTGGGGCGCGCGAGTTCAAGATGAGCCCGACGATGAGGACGCGCTCGACCATTTCGAGGCGTTCGTCCTGGACGCAATCGGCAAGCAGTCGTTTCCTGACGGCTTTGGCAAACAGGTTTCATGGCTGAACGCCAATGAGGCAATGCTCGTCCTGGCCGAACGGCGCGGCCCCGCGCTTGTCGCGGCCATCGATGCCCTGCTCGCGCGCGGCGCGGAACATGCGTTCGCGTTCGACAATTTCCCAGTCATGACCGCGCTGCGCGCTCTGATGATGAAGCAGCCCGAAGAGGGCGCGAGAATCTGGTCAACGCTCTATCCCCATTACAAAGAGAGCAGCTGGACTAAGATGGACAGCTTTGAGAGCCTGCCCTTTTACAGCGACCGGTCCGAGATGACCCGGCACTGCGAACAGGTTCTCGAAGATGCGAACACGGATCACGCGCTGGCTTCCGTCGCCCGGTGGGCGACAGAGGGCGGGCGGCTGGGGTGGCTCCTCGACCGGATGTTCGCCTGGTTGGAAAGCCCGCTCGCCGGCGACATCGCTCGAGCGTTCGATCTTGGCCGCTTCCTCGACCCTGGCCCCGATGCAGATGGCTTCTGGCAGCGAGCGAGGGCGATCCAGACCTCAGGCTGGTTGCAGGAGACGCAGGACAAGGCAGAGGAAAGCTATCGCCGACGGACCGCCGCTGGTCACTGGCGTGACCGGTTCATGTCGGGCAACGACCCGGACAAGGCCTTTGCCTCCCTCACCCTCTTCCTTGCATGCGCCGATGATCGAGCGATCACATTGTTCGAGCGAGCTATCGCAGCGCGCGGGTTCGATGGACTTCCGTTTGAAGAGTCGGCGATCTGGCATGCGGCGCGCCGCGATCGAGACCGCGTCGAGAAGGAAGCGACCAAGAATCTGGATAAGCGGCTCTATTTCACCGACATCTGCAAGGAGACCCATGCACCTTGGCGTGCCCGGGCGCGTTCACTGCCGGACTGAGAAGAAGCAGGCCTCGGCGGCAGCTATCCGAGAATCAATATCATTCAGAGAGAGTTTCACGAAAAAACGTTGAAATGGCCATGAAAGCCTATATCTACGGCTCGTGAGGAGCCCTTATGCTGTTCGAACTCGAAATTGAGAACTTCTTCTCGATCCGCGACAAGCAGGTTGTTGACCTGCGTGTGGCGGCAAACGCGCCGGATTTACCCGGCCGTCTCTCCCCGATCTGGCCGGGCGCGTCTGATCGCGCGCCCAAGGTCGTGGCCATTTTCGGTCCGAACGCAGCTGGCAAATCGACCATTTTGCGAGCGCTATCGTTTATCGCCTGGTTCGCGCGCGAAAGTTTCCAACTCTCGCCGACCGGCCGCCTCCCGTATGAGCGGTTCAACAGCGTGGAAGGACAATCAGCGCCGACCCGTCTGAGCCTGTCGTTTGGGGGTCATAGCGAACCCGAGGACGAGACCTCCCCAGCCTGTCGTTATACCTATTCGTTGGAGCTGGGCGGTTCGAACGCAGCGCAGCAGGTCGTGTCGGAAGCGCTGCACTATTGGCCCGAGCCTGCACGTCGAAAGGTGCGGCTTTTCGAGCGAAGCGCTGAGGGTAAAGTGGTGGCGGCCAGCGCATTCAAGCTGACCGGGTTTCGGCAAGCGCTGGAAAAGGTGTTGCGCCCCAATGCGAGCGTGATCGCGACACTTGCCCAGCTGAAGCATCCGATCGCCACCCAGCTTTGGGAGGCGGCGAACACGATCTCGTCAAATATCCTGATTGAACGCTCTGACGGTGTCGAAGAGCAGATGGTTCGTCACTATGCGGAGAACCCCGGTCTGGTCGAGGCGCTCAACCGCGAAATCGAACGTATTGATCTGGGCATCCGTACCATGCGGGTGGAAAGCGGCCCCAACGGGCCGGTCGCGCTTTTCACGCACGAGGGCCATGACGGTCCAATGCCGCTCGTCCTCGAAAGCCATGGTACAAGGATGTTTCTGCGCCTCTACCCCTTCCTGCTTCGGGCACTGGAAACCGGGGGAATTGCCGTGATGGACGAGCTGGACACGGCTATCCATCCGTTGATCCTCCCCGAAATCCTGCGCTGGTTCTATGACCCAAGCCGGAACCCGCACGACGCGCAGCTCTGGATGACCTGTCACAACGCGTCTCTCCTTGAAGAACTCATCAAAGAGGAGGTGCTGTTTTGCACCAAGTCGCCGGACGGCAGGACGGAGGTCTACGCCTTACAGGACGTCCAGGCTGTGCGACGTGACGAGAACTATTACCGCAAATATCTTGGCGGCACCTACGGTGCCCTCCCCCAGATCGGATGAGCCGCCAGAAGCGCAAGGTCGTCCCGCAGCGCCGCCGTATCTTTGTCGGCTGCGAGGGCGAAAGCGAACAGGGCTATGTCGCGCTGCTGACCCGGCTCGCCGAAACGCAGCGGCTCGCCGTGCATCTCGATGCCGTCCTGCTACAGCCGGGCGGTGGAGACCCCTCCTCGCTTGTGGACCTGGCGATCAAACGTGCCAGTGAACGGGAAAAGCGCCACGGGGCATTCGAGGGGCGCTTCATTCTGCTTGATGATGACAAGCTGGGCATCAGCCCTGACCGGGATGCCCGCATCGCTCCTGCGGCCAACAAGGCGGGCCTGGATCTGATCTGGCAGCACACTTGCCATGAGGCCTTGCTTCTGCGGCACCTCGATGGGTGCGCGCAGCGGCGGCCGGGCAGCACCAACCTTGCGATGGCTGCGCTTTCACAGGCTTGGCCTGCCTATCGTAAGGGTATGCCGGCGGCGCGGCTTGCAGAGCGGATCGACCATGAGGCGATCGCACGAGCAGCGGCGGTTGAAGCGGCGCTCGCTGGCCTTCTTACCAAAATCGGCCTTATTGAGGCCTCATGACTTTTAGCAGAAAGGAACTTCGATGAATAACGCTGAACTGGCAGACGCCCTCGCGGCAGCCAATGGCTTGACGAAGGCAGACGCGCGCAAGGCGGTCGATGCCGTGTTCGCCGCCATCACCGACGCGGCAGCCAAGGGCGAAGAAATCGCTATCAACGGCTTCGGGAAGTTCAAGGTGAAGGACACTCCCGAGCGTGAAGGCCGTAATCCTTCCACCGGCGCGACCATCACTATTGCCGCAGCCAAGAAGCTCGGCTTCACCCCGGCAAAGGCTGTCAAGGATCGCCTGAACGGTTGATCTATTGCGCAGGGAGGTGGAACTCCCCCTCCCTGCCCTGTTGGTCGCTTACGCGCGCCCGATCATGAGCCCCGAAGCCTCAGTCCTCGTCGTCGGGTTCGAACCGCTCGGTTGCGACACATGTGTGAAGCTTTCCGTCGAAGCGGGCCTTCTTTCCCACCGGCACATAGTCGCCGTAGAACCGGCAGAAGCCGTCCTTGGGTGGCATGGCCAACATCATGTCATGCCGCTGCTTCGTTAGAAGAGCCTCGACATCGATTTCAGCGATAGTTGGTTTCGACATTGGTTTTCCCCTTGTTGGCAAATCAAGGCACTGCGCGCACCGGAATGCTCAAGGCGCGTTCGGAGGATTCCTTCTGAAGGTTGATGAGCTGCTGGATGATCGTGACGATCTGCATCGACCGAAATTCGCTCTCTGGAATGCTGTAATCCTGGTCCATGAACCGAACAGCGAGCAGCGCTGACCGGTCCCGCTTCTTCGCGACTTGAAACAGCGCAACTCTTTGCTTCTGCCTGCCGGTGCAGTTGGCCGTCCCATCGGCGCAAACAGCTAAGGTGGGGGTCGCGAGCAGGCCCTGGTGCCTCACCATTTCGCCTACGGCGCGCAGCACCGCCTCCGGCGATCTGAACACCAGTTCTACAACCACCTTGGTCCTCTGCCTTTCGGCCACGCCATTTACGACCGTGCCTACCAGCGCGTAGTTATCGCCGAGATATTGCGCTTCGGCCTGATATTCTGAGGGTGCCGCAAGTGCGGAGGCGGGTTGCGGCACTCCATCACAGCTTCGCCGGACCAGCTTGGGCATACGGCTCTTCGCGCCAGGCTTTACCACATAGACGGTCGCATCCGTTTTTCCGTCCGCGCTGATTCCTTCTGGATCGGACAAACCGAATTTTTCCCCATCAAACAGGGCCAGTTGCTCGAGGGTGATGCGGTCCTTGCCGGCCGCTGTGCTAAGATCCAGACGGGAAATCGGGGCAATCTTGGTGGCCGAGCCGCGCATGTCTGCCACGTCGAGCGCGTTGCAGTCGATGATGGCCTGGAAGCGCGCGCGATCGCTGGCGTCGTTACGGATGCTCGCGATAGCGTCACCAATCTTCTTGTCCTTGACCGCCGGGTCCTCCCGATAAAGATCGATCCTTGCGATCAGGAGATTGGCTACGAGATCTGCTTCGAACCCCTGATTTATGAGCATTTCGACGGTAGAGAACGGCACCGCAGACAGGATGCCTTGATAGAATTTCTGCTGATCGAATACCTGAACGTCGAACGCCGTCCCGGAGTTGAGCTCGCCGCCGATCTGAGGTGTGTAGACATCGACCCCTTCGGCAATCCCGCTGACGATCGAAGATGTGGAGCCGGGCGTTGTCACAACGCTGTTGTTTGTCGTGAGCCCGGCCGGGGCCAGACTGGTGCCGGCGGTGGTTGCCGTTGAGAGGCTGCTGCCCGTGGTTTCGCTGCGGGTAAGGCCCGATCCGCGAAGCTGGCCGTTCATGCTCCCCGTTGCCTTCATGGAGAGCGTTCCGGTGAACCGGCTAACGGATGTGAAATGCGTCGGCATTCCCTTGCTTGCCCGCAAGATATTCAACATGGTCTGTTCATTGGCCATTGAAGCCAATGCTTCGTTATACTCAACGCCGAATCGCTGAACATGGGTCGGGAAGGCGCAGCCGGATACCAAAAAAGCGCAGCTTAACCCCAATATGCCCAACTTCATCGTGCACCCCCTAATGCCGCTGATGTCGATCTAGTCTGTTTTAATGTAGTCAGAATCGCAAGAGAAACCTAGTAGGCATCTCGAAAGTATTACATTGACTTATAGACTGATCACTCCAGAGTGAACTAATTTTTAGACTCCCTTCATTACAGGCATCTTTTTGTCGGATTATGAATGATACAGTAGCGAACTGCGCAAATTTCCCCATATGACAGGCAATAACTTTGCCTGCGGGAAAGCGCTGGCGACGAGGATGGATGGCGATGAGTGAGAGAATCCTTGTGGAGTTCGAAGACGGAGACGCGATTGTTTATGCTTCGCATTCTTCAGTCAGGATCGCCAATCGCGGCCCCAGTCCGGTCCGTAAGAAGGATTTTGAGCAGGTTCGAGCACATCCCCCGGAGTGGGTCGGCTTTGGATCATTCGAGGCCCGCATCCTTGCTGCTGGACAACGGGTCGAAACACATAAAGGGCTGCAGACGATCGCTCGGGTCGAGCATGATGTCGATCTGCCGCTGGGAATTTTGCACGCAGCATCCGACTGACAGCGGCAGATTCCGTCTTTGAAGGTTGCTAGCAGATCGGCTATCTTGGCTCCGTTCGGAGCCTGCTATGCTAAAGCTAGATCAGACTTATTATAACACTACCTATGATGACCCAGGCGGTCCGATGGTGCGGTTTGCGGAAGACGAACTTGCGCACTCCTCCGATCGATTTCTTTGGGCGTCCGATGATGGTGCCGAGGAACAAGATAATCCGAGTGTAGTAGAAAAGGTTATACGGACCATTTCTGGAATTTTAGTCTTAGGTTTGATTATCTACTTATTTTACGCCTTTTGGTAGGCTCATTCTCTAAGTTTCGGATCGCGAAAGAAGCCCCGATCTAGGTTCCTGCTTGCTTCGGATTGCAAACCAACTGCCCCCTCAACATGATTTGCGCGTGAGGTCTGGGCCGCCCCTCTTTCCTGAGATGCCCTTTGCTGACCTACGACAATGGCATCTTTTGCTGTTTCGGGGTCGCCAGACTCAGGGCCGTTAGGGAGTTTTCCAAGGGCGCTGGGGCGATATGCTCTCACTACGTCGGCGGCGGAAGTTTCGGGGTGTGCGACCTGAACCAATTCAGGTTCAACGAAGCGGCCTGCAATCTCCGCGCGAATAGCGTCTTGGCGCTGTTCCATCCAGCGCCCGATCATTTCTTGACGAACCTGCTCTTGATGAGGGGTCAGTACGCTGGCCCACAAGTCCGGCGCGTCCAGCCCTATGTTCGAAGTCTGCTCGGCACGATACCATTGCGCAAGGTCTTGGCTCAGATTCTGGCTAAGGCTCAAGCCGTGTGTTTCTGCGTAACTGGCATCCTGGGAAAGCTGCTGTGAAAGCTCATCCAGCTTTCTGGCTGTCTCCGAGTAGGACTTTGCTCGTGCTAGGGCCTGCTCATGCGAAAGCGAACTGCTGGAAGTGGACGAAGCGCGTGAGAAAGTCCCTGCTCGCTCGTACGTCCCTTCTCCGGTTGACGCGCCACTCCCATTTGAATGCTCATCTCGAAAACCGCTAGTCGAAGTGTTCTGAGAATCAGATGAGCGATTGTCAGAAGTCACATAGCGAAGCTGATCCGATTGTTGTCCTTGGACCGATGCCTGACCACTCGCGCCACCTTGGCCACCCGCGAGTGTGCCTTTTGAACCTCGACCTGCGCCGATGGGCAGGCCGGCTGAAATGCTGCCGCCGATCTGGCTTGATACCACTGCAGATCGATCTCGAGCTTGATTTATCGAAATCCCTTGGCCGATTGTCGAGCGTTCTTCCGAGCCTTGGCTGCTTGATGCAGTAGTACGATCAAATCGATCCAGGGACGTGTTCGCAGAACGCCCAGCGCTGGAATCCCAGCCGCTTGTGGTTTCGGTCGACTTGCTCGTTCCGCTCCGGTCAGTCTTGGTCCACGTAATCAGCTCCTGCGCTGCGTTCTCATAGGCCTGGGACTGCCGATGGGCGGCGCTCGCCATCTCGCGCCACTCAGCCACGTTCCCACTCGTCGCAGTCGGCGTGAATGCGAGCTTGGACATGGCCGGGCCGGCATCGATGACCTCCTGGCCGTTGCCAAAGCCAGTCACGACTGCACCATTATCGTGCCGCCAGCTCATGGCGGCGTTACCGCCCATGTAGCTCGGGGCCGTCGTCCACTGATCGCTTTGGCGCATGTTGGAGGTCGAGTTGGCCCAGCTCACATTCCCGTAGGAATAGTTGCCGGTTGTCTGTTCGACCGCAGCGGCTTCAGCTGCATTTTGCGCCGGGGCCAGCATACTGGTCGCCTGCCCCGCGATCGACATTGCCCCGCGGGCGAGGCCTGCCGCCAGAAAGGGTATGCTCATCAGCATGAAGCCGGCGATCGTCGCCGTCTCGGAATTTACAGCAGCGATCCCGGAATAGCTTCCCAGCGTCATCCCGCCGCCCGATAGCCCGCGCACTGCGCTCTCGGCCCGGGTCATGCACACCATGTGCAGGATGACGTATAACGGGCCCCAGGCGGCCAGATAAAAAAAACCCATTGCGTACCCGCGCAGCGCATTCAGACCGGTCTGGGGCATCATGAACAGCGGGAAGATCACCGGGAACATCGCGAAAAACACGACGGTGAGCACGATGTTGAGAATGGGAACCCACGCCATCGCCTGCTGCGCGATCGAGTTGTAGGTGTTGCGCGCCTGGATATCCGCCCGTGTCGTGGCGAATGCGTCGATCGAAGCCCCGGCGGTACTGCCAGACATCGCGTCTCGGGCCTGCATGAACGCGTTGATAGCGGTGTTCTGGCGCATGACGCCGACAAACCCGTCACTGTTTCCGGTAAAAGCCGCGTTGATCACCGGGACGTCGTGCGCAAGCTTGGCGGCGGCGGCCTCATTGCTGAGCCGGGGATACACGATCTTCCCCCAAAGCGACGCATTGGCCTGGATCATCGTTTCCCACTGGGCGCTCAAAGCCTGATAGGCCGTCCTGCAGGTGACGATGTGACTGCTGATTGCCCCGCCCGCTGCCCGGTCAAGCCATTCCTGCGATCGCGCTTCGGATCCCGGGCCCACTGCAGCCCAGAGATCTGGTGCCCTGGACAGGTCCGTCAGCGATTTATGGTGGAGGAGGATATCGCCGAAAACACAGTTCTTGAAATGCTGCTCGAGATTGGTCGAGAACTCCGCATCGCGGATGGTGAAATTGCGGGTCGCGTCGAACAGCCGCGCGCCATAGACCATACCGTTCGTGGTGTAGTTCAGCTCGCCGGGCATCACGAATACTGTTTCGGCAGTCCGGGTCAGCCAATCGCCAATCTGGGTCGTGAAACTGGCTAACACGCCCAGTCCCAGCGGCACATTGTCGACCGTTGCCGGCGCCAGCGACGGGTTGATCCGGTCCGTGACCTTTATATCGACGGTCGGCACCATCAGGCAGAGGTAAATCGCTGTGGCGCCCAGGAACCAGTTGAGCCACGCCTTGTAGTTCAGGCTGAACGCGACCGTGATCAGGGAATAGATCAGGCCCATCACCATCACGACGCGGATCAGGGACTTGTAGCCCCCTCCCCCTGACCAGGCGGCGACCGCGTTGAACGTGTTGACGAGATACTCGCCTCCGCCGACGGTGAAGACCTCGAGCATACCCCCCTCCCCGCTTTACATCAGACCTTGGGCATTGAGGCTCCGCGAAAAGCTGAGCGCCGCCTGCATGCCGGGCGACATCGCGTTCTGCAGCGTGGACTCGAGCATCACGCTACGGTTGATGATCATCAGCGTTTCGTTCAGCTTGTTGCTGAGCTTGATGTCGCGCTGCGTGAATTTTGCGCGTGTCGCGGCAATCTGCTGGCGCCACTGGCTTGCCGTCTCCTGATCCGCAGTCTGGTAGAAGACCTTGGCCTGCTCGACGCGGTCGAGCATATTATCCAGCATCGCGTTGAGCATATCGATTGCGACGATTTCCGAGAGTGTCTGGATCTCGCCATCCGCCAGCACCTGATGAGCCATCGCCTGTACCGCGAGGATTTTGTAGAGCGGGATTGTCGCGATGTTGAGGAGCTGTCGCTCGCTTGCGCTCAGCGCCGTGTCGCTCCGGATCTTGCTGCTGATCGAGGTGATCATCGTGGCGATCCGAGGGCGCAAGGCGGAGCTTGCCGGCACCGTCAGCGCCTGTTCGCCGATGGTCGTGCAATCGCTGTTCGTGCATTTGAGGATCTTCACGGGTGGCGCGCTGGCCGTGCCGTCGAGGAGCGCCGTGACGACGGCCTCCTCGGCCGGCCCCACAATGTCGACCTGCGGCCCCCGATTGCTGTCGGCGGGCGGCCGGGTCACCACGGTGCCGACGATGGTCATGATGTATTCGGAGAATTCCTGATCGAAGGCGCCGAATTTCTGGGACTTTCGCAACGCTTCCCAGGTGTAGTTGTGCGGCTCGCCGATGAGTTGCTCCTGCATCCTTGGATCAGCGTTGCGGGCGATCGTGCTGTCCCGCTGGCCGCCATTGTTGCAGCCTTGACGCGCCGCGGCCCAGTCCGAGAAAATCCCCTGACTGTTGCCGACGGCTTCGCATATCGTCGAGCGCGTCGTCTCCATCTGAGGCCAGATGCCCCCCACCAACGCCTGGGCGGTCTCACAGGAGGAGATGTTCATCTGGTTGAGAAGCTGCGCTTTTTGAGAGAATTCGTCCATCACCTTCCCGATCTCGGGCGAGACGCTGTCGATCGCGAGCTTGAAGGCGAAGCCCAGCGCGTTGTTCGCCGTCGCCTTCAGCATCGCGACGATCTCGCTCGCATTGATGAAGGAGAACGAACCCGAGAACAGGTCGATGCCGCCACAGCCTGCACGGGCGCTAGGTAGCTGAAGGTTGAACGGCGCGACGCTTTTCTGCGGGAAGCGCGTCCAGACATTGCCCAGTGAATAATATCCGGCAGACTGCCCCTGATAGGCCGATGGGCCGGTCACATTGGCCGCGCCCCCGGCATCATTGAAGAAGCTGTTCATTTCGCCGGCGACGTCCGCGCGCGCGACGCCCGTTAACGCCAGGTTCGCGGCAGCCATCAAGGCGAGGCCCCCAGGCAGGCGCGAGCGCTGGAGGCTCATAGCCCTTCTTGTGATCCGCTTCATCAATAGTCGCTCCCCACTTTGGTGTTGGTCAGCGTGAAGATCCGGTCCATGATCTCGTCGGCGCTGAGAATGCCGTAGCCAATGGGAATGGTGCGCCGGGTCGCCGTGTCGAACAGCACCAGAGCCGGTGTCTCATTCCCGCCAATGCCCATCCGCGCGCGCTGGCCACTGTCGACTGTGTATTTTGGGAAGTCCCGGCTGGGTCCACCATCCATCGAGATCGCCATCACAGCCATACGATGGCTGTCAGCAACCGAGCGCAGGATCGGGGCGAACACCTCGCACGCCCCGCAACTCTGCGCGAAAAAGTAGAACAAGCCATATCGCTGACTGAGATTTGTCAGCACGGCATCGCGATCGGCTTTGCGGTTGTCCAGCCAAGCGCGCTTGGCGACCGTGTTGACGGGCCTTTGAAGCGTGTAATCCAGGTCGGGGTGTTGCCAGAGCGCCCGCTGCCAGGTGTCCGAGAAGGTCGAAGCGCGATCCAGTTGCTCACGCTGGAACTGTACATAGGCAATCACATTGGCCTCACTCGGATCGAGAATGGCCCGGGCCCTGAGCTCATCAAGCTGCCGGGTGATCGCGGTCAGGCGCTCGGCCGCCGACTGTTCTGAACGAGCGGCGGGTGGTTGCTCCGAGGGCGGCTCGGGTCTTTCACAATAGAACCATTGCCCGAGGCGCCGCTCGCCGCAGTAAAACCCATCACCCTCCTGCGGCGTCACGATCTGGCTCGCCGTTCTGTCGATGGTCTGGGCGCTGGTGGTTACCGGAGCCGTCAACAGGGCGGCAATGAGCAAGGCGCAAGACATGCGGCCGGTCATCGCGCGTCTCCCGCTTTCGTTCCTGCAGGCGCAACAGGTGTTGGCGCGGAAGGCCGGAGGAAGCTGGACGGGACGCTGCAGCATGAGAAATCTGGGGGTGTCGGGGCGCAACGCGTGGACAGCACAGCGACGATGGGTCTGGCTTCTGAACCATGGGTGGGCGGGGCCATGAGGAGAGCAGCCAACGAGAGGAGCGGTTCGGCGATCAAGGGCACAATCAAACTCCCTTCCTGAAGGGTGGCGACGAAATTGGAACCGAGAGAAGATCAGGTGGAGCGGGAGCGCGAGGCTTGCTCAATGCCGCTGGCCGAGCCGCAGATACAGGAGCGGAGAAGCTGTTCATCCGCCGGTCCCATGCAGGTCGTAATAGTCGTTTATCTTGTCCTGAATTTGCCGCATCGTCTCGACCTCGTCAGGCAATTTGGCGGCGTCCATGAACTCCTTGTAGACCTCCGTGAAATCCATCCGCGAAAGGTCGAGGCGCGCAAATTCCTCGATTGTGAAGCCCTGACACTGCTCCCTTTTGGGAGCGCCCCAGGGCTTGCCGAGCTGCATACGTCCCTGTTCCTGCAGGATGCGGCTGAGTTTGCTTTCGAAGCAGCAATAAGCGGTGCGCTTCGTCTTGCAGATCCCCAGGAAGCTGGACGAGCAGTAAGTGCCCAGCTTGTGGCAGAACCCCATGCGGTCCTTGATATCGAGGCGCATTTCACTCTGTGAGCACGCGAACATTGCGAGGAAAGGCGTCGCCAGGGCCGCGATGGCGGTCGGACCGCCCGCCAGGGCGCCAAGGCCAGCCGCCGCGGTCAGAATACCCGAGGACTTGCCCGCGCAGCAGTTGATCAGCCCGAAGACCGGCTTGTGGCAAGTTTCCCGTGCGCCCTTGAAAACCGTCAGGTTATTCTCGTCAAACTCCTCCCCGGCCTGGTCGATGGCGTGAAGAGCAACCAGCGCATCCTTGAACTCCGTCGAGGCTTCCCGAACGATCGGTTCGCATTCGCCGTTGATGCAATAAACGTCATTGCCGCAGATATATTGGGGGGCGTCGTCAGTCGCACCGCTCGGTGTCGGACAACGGTAGATTCTTTCGAGAACCTTGCAGGCGCTGCCGTCCGGCTCCTCGTCCAAGCATTCTGTACGCAGATACGTACATTGGCGGTTCCCCTCGAGTTCACCACAATCATTGGCAGAGGAGATGCGATTGCATTGATAGGTGCGCTCCCAGGCCCAGCAAGGCTGCGTCACGGGCAACCCATCGACGATCCTGGTGACAGGGTCGCTTGACGTGCAGACCTCGCTGTCGAGGACGCAGTTTTGGTCAGCGGCGTTTCCTGCGCACATCCCCTCGTTGCGGGTGATCACTGGAGCAGCCGGTTCATCCTGTCGTGTGAGCCAGTAGTTACCGGTCGAAACGACCGTGCCCGGATGATAGAAACCCGGGGTGATCCCCTGAGCCTCGGCCGAGCACTTCACCTCCACGGCGGTATGGCCAAGACGCCTGCAATCGGGTGCCGCCGTATAGCCGTAGGCCGCCATGCTCCCACAATAGTCGATCGGCCGGCTTTCCCGGCATATGCCAGAGGCGATCTCATCGTCGAACGCGGCGCGAGCAGGATATGGACCGCCGTCCTGCGGCATCGTGCGCAGGCGCCCGGCATAATAGGTGTACACCGTGCGCCGATCGGCTCGGACATCCAGGCTCACAGGGCAGGTGCGCGTCTCCGGATCCACCTTATCGCCAGCATTGCACGTCGCTTCGTAATATCCGGCGCTCCCGGCAGCAGGCGGAAGCGGCACGCATGTTCCGCTGCTCCCGCCATAGTCTTCGCCCGCCAGATAGGTCTGCGGATCGTCCTCGACGGATGTGGCGCGAGCCGTCGTCTCGCGGATTTCGAATGTGCTGAACGTCGGGCGGCTGCGCTCGGCATCGGTCGTGATGCGATACGCCTGATTGGAAGATTTGGCCGCCTGGGCGGCGGCCTCAAGCCGCTCTGGATCGCTGAAATAGGAGCCTTCCGGAAGGGTCGTTCCGGAAAAACCTGGAACCGCAGCGGCCTGCGCGTCGCTTGAGGGGACCAGCGCGGAATCCTGCCGCTTCTCCGAACCCAAGTCCTTGCCCTGTTGGCGCGCCTCCTCGAGCGTCATCTGCCCATAGGCTGGTGCGCCTACCCCAGCCGTGGCGAGAAACATGAGCCAGGCAACGCCCCATCTCATGGCTTCGACTTTCGCATGTTGGATAAGCCGATCTCGGCAACCCGAGCGCCAGGTCCCTTGCCGGCGGCGAACTGCTCAAGCGCATATTCGAGCGTCACATTCCCGATGAGCCGGTCAAAGGGCGGCAGCTTGGTCTGACAGTTGAAGCCTGCACAAAGGTCGAAGTCGGAAGAGACCGAAACGTAGGTTGGCACCGCCTGAACATCGAAAGCACGGAACAGACGAGGATCGATGCCAATGCTGGTCATGTCGTCGCGGGTCACCACCTGGCCCAACTGGCGCATGAAGGCCTTCGCCGAGTTATCGGGAAAGCCGCGAAAAACGACGACACCGCCTGCTTGCGCCGTGTCGGCGATGAGACGTTTGAGCGAAGCCTGGGGCATGGAAAGGCTGGCAAAGACGATCAACTTGGGCGCGTCGCCACCGGGCACCGCGGCATTGGCGGCCGCGCCTTTCACAATCTCATCGAAATCAACCGCGCCGGGCGGGCCTTTTGGAAGATCGCTGGCGGAAACGCGGCGCATGTTCGCCATTCCTTGGTCCTGCGCCTCTCGCGCATCCTCCCGGAATGTTGCCCCGCGATCCTTCACATGCTCGACAAGCGCCTCGGCATCGGCCTTCATTTCGGCCGAACGCTTGCGGATCGCATCGACGTCCTGCCCGTCTATTGTTTGCGCAAGCGCGGACAGGCCGACCGTTCCGACGATAGCGAGAAGTCCAAATCTGATCAGGCGCATGACCCCCCTCCCCTACAGCACACAGCAGTTGCGCTTGCGCCAGACGAGGTAGCCCATGTCCTCGCCGCCGACGGGAAAGGCGCGACCAGCGTCCGGCGGCATGGTCGAGGCGCCGATGGCCGAGCAGGCAAACCGCCCGCTGACAGTCGGGATCGGATTGACCATTTGGAAGCGATATTGCTGCTTGCGCATGATCGGCATCAGATACTTCTTGCAGAGTCCGGCCGACCCCATGGTGCCCCAGGCGAGAGCCTGGCGGTGCATCTTGTAGGCGAAGCGGGACAGCGCCAGCCTGGAGGACTGCACATGGCCGATCGAGGCAGGTATATTCCCGTTCAGCGGATACATGCTGCCCTGGCACCCCGCACACCAGAAGAGCGGGTCGAGCGGGAGGCCGACCGTTCCCGCGATGCAATCGCCCGCGCACGCGGCCTTTGCGATCGGATTGGCAAAGACGATCGCTTCGGGATTGTTGAGTGCGCTCAGACTATCGTCCTGCCAGAGGGGGTCGACCTCCGTCATGTACGCGATATCGAATGATGCCTGCTCGAAGCAGAGGAAGTCCGTCAGGATTTCCATCCAGTAGAGCAGCGGGTACACATACCAGTGGACGTGCCATTTAGCGGTGCTCTGAGACCGACCGCCCACCATTGAGGGACCGGCCAGATAGCCCTGCCCAATATCAAACCCCGGGGAAATGCGCACGCCTCCAAGGTTTGGGAAGCACCACGGCTTCATCGTGACGTCAGCAAGGCGGACAGGCTCCCAGAAGCCGACCGAGATGCCGATACGAGGCAGCGGATCGGCGCAAGCACAGATCGGCGAGGCGGGATTGCTCGTGTCCGGACGGCCGCTAGGCCACAGCCGCGCTCCGCCAATCGACAGCGGAAACAGGCATGACCAGCAGACGTCGGTTATCGGATTGACGAATTTTCCGTTGCAGGTTGGCCCGGCCGCAACTGCGGGGCTTGCGAAAAACATGCAGCTCAGAAGAAGCGCAAGCGCGGCGCCGACGGTGCGAAGCCAGGTCATTTTGCCTCTCCCTCGTTTGGGCTCATCAATGCCGCATCCGCCCGGTTCTTGCGGGTCCAGTAGAGCCCCGTCTGCAAGAGCGTTGCGATGAGGCCCAGTCGGCCCGAAGCTGCGATTTTGGCCATGTTGAAGAACAAAGATTGAACATGGCGATCTACCAGGCTCGCTCTTGTCCTCCAATCTCGTAAACATCGGTCTCGATCGAGCACCTGTAGCTC